>Ga0137403_10000063_pt1 | contig 90324 bp, 18 predicted proteins | sample CZOMad2_1_16fung_FD_122057 | JGI IMG/M metagenome (GOLD analysis project Ga0137403, IMG submission 122057) | Vadose zone soil fungal communities from Angelo Coast Range Reserve, California, USA - CZOMad2_1_16fungal (Hybrid Assembly) | ecosystem: Environmental > Terrestrial > Soil > Vadose zone...
CGCTCCGCTCGCCCTCGGCCGCGCCCTGGGCGAGATCGTCCGGCGCCACGAGGCCCTGCGCACGACGTTCACGACCTTCCCCACCGTTGCGGGCGGCCGGCCGGTCCAGGTGATCGCTCCCCCCGCGCCCCTCCCGCTGCCGGTGATCGACCTCTCCGGGCTGCCTTTGCCGGAGGTGGAGTCGGAACGGCTGCTCGCCGAGGCGGCGCGCCACCCCCTGGATTTGGCGCGGGGACCTCTGGTGCGCGCCGTCCTGTTGCACCTGGCGGCGGGGCCGCCGGAGCGGAACCTGGCGCTCCTCACCCAGCATCACATCGCCGCCGACGGCTGGTCCATGGGCGTCTTGCTGGGCGAGCTGGCGGCGCTCTACAGGGCCTTTGCGGCCGGCCGCCCCTCCCCCCTGCCGGAGCTCCCCGTCCAGTACGCCGACTACGCGGTGTGGCAGCGCGCCTGGATGGAGAGCGGAGCGCTCGCGCCGCAACTCGCCTGGTGGCGCGACCATCTCGCGGGAGCGCCGCCAGCCCTGGAGTTGCCAACCGACCGGCCGCGGCCCCTCGTCCAGAGCTTCCGCGGCGGAAAACGGCCCGTTCGGCTTTCGGGCGGTCTCACTCAGGATCTCCAAACGCTCGGCCGCCGGCACGGGACGACCCTCTACATGACGCTGCTGGCCGTGTTCCAGGTTCTCCTCGCGCGGTGGTCGGGACAGGACGAGCTGCTGGTGGGCTCGCCGGTCGCGGGCCGTGGTCGGAGCGAGCTCGAGCCGCTGATCGGTTGCTTCGTCAACGACCTGGTGCTGCGTGGCGACCTGACGGAAGACCCGAGCTTCGCCGGGCTCCTGGCACGGGTACGGACGACCGCCCTGGGCGCCTACGCCCATCAGGAGGTGCCGTTCGAGCGGCTGGTCGAGGAGCTGCGGCCGGAGCGCAGCCGCGCGCGGCTGCCCCTGTTCCAGGTCGTCTTCGTCCTGCAGAACGCACCCTTGCCGGCACTGGACCTCCCGGGGTTGACCCTCACCCCGTTCGAGATCGAGACCGGCACGGCGAAGTTCGAGCTCACGCTGTCGCTCAGGGAGCGCGGGGAGAGAATGGAGGGCTGGCTCGAATCCAGCGCCGACCTCTTCGATTCCACCACCGCGGAGCGCCTCGCCAACGGCTTCGTGCGACTGGTCGCGGCGGCCTCCCGGGAACCTGCGGCGCGGCTCTCGACCCTGCCTCTCCTCGCCGCCGGGGAATACGCACAGCTCCTCGGCGAATGGAACGACACGGCGACCCCGTTCCCGCGCGCCGCCACGGTCCATGGGCTCTTCGAGCAGCAGGCCGCGCAGACTCCCGAGCGGTCGGCGCTCCGCTTTGCTGGCACGATTTGGACCTACGGCGAGCTCGAGGCGCGGGCCAACCGGCTCGCCCACCACCTGCAGGCCCTGGGCGTCGCGCCCGAGGCGCGGGTCGGGCTCTGTCTCGAGCGGTCGCCGGAGCTGGTGGCGGCGATCCTCGGCATCCTCAAGGTGGGGGGCGCCTACGTGCCGCTCGATCCAGCCTATCCGCGGGAACGGCTGGAGCTCATGCTGGCGGACAGCGGCGCGGGTGTGCTGGTCACTGCCGAGCGATTTCTCCCCGTCCTGCCAGTGCGAACGGCCGCGGCGGTCGTCCTCCTGGACGCCGACGCCGGGTCGATCGCCCGGCGGCCCACGGATCGGCCACTGCAGCCGGACGGCGGGCGGGCGCAGGGCCTGGCCTACGTGATGTACACCTCGGGCTCGACGGGACGCCCCAAGGGGGTGGCGGTGCCGCACCGGGCCATCGTCCGCCTGGTGCGCGAGACCGGCTACGCGCGCTTCGCCGATGACGAGGTCTTCCTGCAGCTCGCGCCGACCACCTTCGACGCCTCGACGTTCGAGATCTGGGGCGCCCTGCTCAACGGGGCGCTGCTGGCCATCTTTCCCCCGGGCACCCCGTCGCTCGCCGAGCTCGGTCAGATCGTCGAGCGCGACGGCGTCACCGTCCTCTGGCTCACCGCCGGGCTGTTCCACCAGATGGTTGAGGGGCCGCTCGCCGGCCTGCGCGGCCTCCGCCAGCTGCTGGCGGGGGGCGACGCGCTCTCCGTGCCGCACGTGCGGCGGGCGCTCGCGGAGCTCGCCGGGTGCCGGCTGATCAACGGCTACGGCCCCACCGAGAACACCACCTTCACCTGCTGCCATACCGTCACCGCGGCCACGCTGGGCCGTTCCGTGCCGCTCGGCCGTCCCATCGCCAACACCGCGGTGTATGTCTTGGACCGAGCCCTCCAGCCGGTGCCCGGCGGGGTGCCGGGGGAGCTGTACGCGGGCGGCGACGGCCTGGCGCGCGGCTATGCCGGAGATCCAGCGCTGACCGCCGCCCGCTTCGTCCCCGATCCGTTCGGCGGCTGCTCCGGCGCGCGGCTCTATCGCACGGGAGACCGCATGCGCTGGCGGCCGGACGGGCTGCTGGAGTTCCTCGGCCGGACCGACACGCAGGTGAAGCTGCGCGGGTATCGGGTCGAGTCGGCGGAGATCGAGGCGGTCCTGGCCGCCCACCCGGCGGTGGCGGCCGCAGCGGTCCTGGTGCAGGAAACGGCGGGGGACAGGCGCCTCGTCGCCTACGCGGCGCCGCACGGGACGGCCGGGCTCGCGCCGCCGTCGGCGGGCGAGCTCAGGGCCTTCCTGCAGGGGAAGCTCCCCGCCTACATGGTGCCGTCGGTCTTCATCGTCCTCGCCGCGCTGCCGCTCACCGCCAACGGCAAGGTCGACCGCCGGGCCCTGGCGCAGATCGCGGCGCCGCCGGGGAGCGCGGACGGCGCAACGGCGATTCCCCGCACGCCGGTCGAAGAGCTGCTCGCCGGGCTCTGGGCGGAGCTGCTGGACGTCCCAGTGGTCGGGGTGGACGACGACTTCTTCGCCCTCGGCGGCCATTCCCTCTTGGCCGTGCGGCTCGCCGCGCAGGTGAGCCGGGTCTGCGGCGTCGAGATCCCCCTGCAAGCGCTCTTCGCTTCCCCCACCGTCCGCGCGCTGGCGGCGGCGGTCGAGAGCGCCCGGCGGCGTGAGCCCGGTGCGGCGATCGAGCCGCCGCCCCCTCCCCTCGTACCCGTACCGCGCGACCGCGAGCTGCCGCTCTCGTTTTCCCAGGAGAGGATCTGGTTCCTCGACCGCCTGGAGCCGGGCAGCCCGGCGTACAACATCGCGGTCGCCGTCGACTTCGCCGGGGAGCTCGACCCAGGGGTCCTGCGCCGCAGCATGAGCGTGATCGTGCGCCGCCACGAAGCCCTGCGGACCGTCTTCGCCGCCCGCGCGGGCTCTCCGGTCCAGACGGTCGCCGCCCCGTCGCCCCTCGCCCTGCCCATGGTCGACCTGAGCGGCCTGGAAGAGCGCTCGCGGGAAGGGGCGCGGCTCGCCCGCGCCGAGGCCCGCCGGGCGTTCGACCTCGCCCGTGGTCCCCTGTTGCGGATGACCCTGTTGCGGTTCGGCCCCGCGCGCTGGACGGCGCTCCTCAGCCTGCACCACATCGCGGCCGACGGCGGGTCGATGGAGGTGCTCCTGGGGGAGCTGGCGGCCCTCTACCGGGCTTTCTCCGCGGGCGGCGACCCGCCGCTCCCCGAACCGGCGATCCAGTACGCCGACTATGCGGTCTGGCAGCGCGCACGGCTCGCGGGCGAGGCGCTCACGCGACAGCTCGCCGCCTGGCGCGCGCGGCTGGCCGGCGCACCAGAGGGGCTGGACCTCCCCACCGACCGCCCGCGGCCGGCCGTCCAGAGCCTGCCCGGCGGCCAGCTGCCGGTGGCCCTCGCCCCCGACCTGTCGCGCGCGCTCACGGCCTTCTCCCGCCGGCACGGGGCGACTCCGTTCATGACCCTGCTCGCCGCCTTCCAGGGATTGCTCGGCCGCCTCTCCGACCAGGAGGACGTCCTGGTCGGCTCTCCGGTCGCCAACCGCGGGCAGGCGGAGATCGAGGGCCTCGTCGGCTGCTTCGTCAACACTCTGGTGCTCCGCGGCGATCTCGCCGGCGCCCCCAACTTCGCCGAGCTGCTCGTCCGCACGCGCGAGGTGTGCCTGGAGGCTTACGCCCACCCGGATCTCCCCTTCGAGCGGCTGGTCGAGGAGCTGCGACCGCAGCGGGACCTCTCCCGGCCGCCGCTCTTCCAGGCCCTGCTGGCGCATCGGTCGGCCCCTGCCGGCGCCGCGCCGGGCCGGGAGATCCCGGGCCTGCGGCTGACAGCGCGGCCGGTGCCGACGGGCACCAGCAAGTTCGACCTCACCCTGTCGCTCGCGGAGGAGAGCGGCGGCGAGCTCGGCGGGTATCTCGAATACGCCGCGGCCCTGTTCGACGAGGTGACGGTGGCCCGGCTGAGCCAGCGCTTCGAGAGGCTGCTCGCCGGGGCGCTGGCGGAGCCCGCCGTGCGCCTCGCGGAGCTGCCGTGGCTCGCCGACGTCGAGCGGCATCAGCTCCTGCGCGAGTGGGGCCAGACGGAGAACGACCTGTCGGCAGACCTTTGTGTCCACGAGCTGCTCGCGGCACAGGCGGCGCAAACCCCGGAAGCGACCGCGCTGGTGACGGCCACCGCGGAGGGGCGCCTCACCTACCGCGAGCTCCACGACCGGGCCGAGGACCTTGCCCGCCGCCTGCGCGACCTCGGCGTCGGCCCCGAGACGCGCGTGGCGGTCTGCCTGCCCCGTACGGCGGAGCTGGTGGTCGCCCTGCTCGCGGTGCTCAAGGCGGGCGGGGCCTACGTACCGCTCGACCCGGCCTATCCGGAGGAGCGGCGGCGGTACATGCTGGAGGACTCGGGAGCGGCGGTGTGGATCGGAGAGGGGGGAGCGGCCGCTTGGGGCTCGCCCGGCACCGGGTTGGGCGATTCGCGCCCCTCTCCCGACAACCTCGCCTACCTCATCTATACCTCCGGCTCGACCGGCAGGCCGAAGGGAGTCGCCATCACCCACCGTAGCGCCGTGGCCCTTCTGCACTGGGCGCGCGCGGTCTTTTCGCCGGCGGAGCTGCGCGGGGTCTTCGCCGCCACCTCGATCTGCTTCGATCTCTCGGTTTTCGAGCTGTTCGCGCCGCTCGCCTGGGGCGGCAGGATCGTCCTGGGGGAGAACGCCCTCTCTCTGCCTGACCATCCAGCCGCTTCCGAGGTCACCCTGCTCAACACCGTCCCCTCGGCCGCTGCCGAGCTGGTGCGGTCGGGGGGCATCCCCGGCTCGGTACGCACGGTCAACCTGGCTGGCGAGCCGCTGCCACGAGCGTTGGCGGCAGCGATCCACGCCGGCGGTGTCCTACGGGTGCTCAACCTCTACGGCCCGTCCGAGGACACCACCTACTCGACCTTCACCGCGGTCGCCTCCGGCGCCGACCGCGAGCCCACGATCGGCCGGCCGATCGCGGGCAGCCGTGCCCGCGTCCTGGACCGGGGGGGCCAGCCGGTACCCCCGGGGATCCCTGGCGAGCTCTGTCTGGGCGGGGCCGGCCTCGCCCGGGGATATCTCGGCCGGCCGGCGCTGACCGCCGAGCGCTTCGTCCCCGATTCGTGGAGCGGCGCCGGTGCTCGCCTCTACCGGACCGGCGATCGGGTCCGCTACCGTCCCACCGGAGAGCTGGAGTTCCTGGGGCGGATCGACCATCAGGTCAAGGTGCGCGGTTTCCGCATCGAGCCGGGGGAGATCGAGGCGGCTCTCGACGGCCACCCGGCGGTTGCGCGGTCGGCGATCGTCGCCGGCGATGCGAGAGACGCCGGTGGCCCCGGAGACCACCGCCTGGTCGCCTTCGTCGTCCCCGCCGGGGAGATGCCGCCGGCCGCCGAGCTGCGCGGCTGGCTTGAGAAGCGGCTCCCCGAGTTCATGCTCCCCGCCGCCTGGGTACCGCTCCCGGCCCTGCCGCTTACGCCCAACGGCAAGGTGGACCGCAAGGCCCTCGCCCGGATCGGCATCCCGGCGGGGGAGCCGCGCGTGGCAGCGACCGGCACCCTGCCGCGCACTCCGACCGAGGAGCTGCTGGCGGCGTTCTGGGCGCAGATCCTCGCTCGCGAGCAGGTCGGCGTCGAGGACGACTTCTTCGACCTGGGGGGCCATTCTCTGCTCGCCACCCGCGTGATCTCGCGGGTGCGGGAGGCCTTCGGCGTCGAGCTGCCGGTGCGCGCCCTGTTCGAGGCCAGGAGCATCGCCTCTCTCGCCGTCCGTATCGAGCGGGAGCGGAGCTCGGCGCCCTCGGCTCCGCCGCTCCTGGCACGCGGGCGGGGCGGGGAGCTCCCACTCTCCTTCGCCCAGGAGCGGCTGTGGTTCCTCGACCAGCTGGACCCCGGGAGCCCGGTCTACAACGTGCCGTTCGCGCTGCGCCTCGACGGCCCTCTCCGCGTCCCGGCGCTGCGCGCGGCGCTGGCGGAGATCGTGCGCCGCCACGAGGTGCTGCGCACCACCTTCGCCCTGAGCCCGGAGAGCGCGCGGCCCATGCAGGTGATCGCCGCCGGCGCGCCGGCCACCCTGCCGGCGATCGATCTCGCTGCCGTGCCGGAAGCGCTGGGCGGGGCGGAGGCGGAGCGCCTCGCCAGGGCGGAGGCGCGGCGACCGTTCGACCTCGCCCGGGGCCCCCTCTACCGGTTCCAGCTGATCGAGCTGGACCGCGCCGTGCCGGAGCGGCGCCTGCTCCTGATCAACCTGCACCACACCGTCTCCGACGGCGGGTCGATCGGGGTCTTCCTGCGCGAGCTGGCCGCGTTCTCCGGTGCCGGCGCGGCCGCCGGGGGCCCGCCGTCTCCGGCCCTGCCCGTCCAGTACGCCGACTATGCGCTCTGGCAGCGCGCCTGGCTGGGGACTCCGGGCGTCCTCGAATCGCAGCTCGCCTGGTGGCGCGAGCGGCTGGACGGGGCGCCCGCCCGGCTCGACCTGCCCCTGGACCAGAGGCGTCCGACCGTGCAGGGCTTCCGCGGCGACCAGGTGGAGCTGGGCCTCCCGGAGAGCCTGGTCCTGGAGCTGCGGGCGCTCTCCCGCCGCCAGGGGACGACGCTGTTCATGACCCTGCTGGCCGGCTTCCACGCCCTGCTCGGCCGCCTCGCGGGGCAGGACGACGTCCTCGTGGGCTCGCCGGTGGCCAACCGGACACACCGCGAGATCGAAGGGCTGATCGGCCTCTTCGTCAACGTTCTGGTGTTGCGCGGTGACCTGTCGGGAGACCCGGGCCTCGGCGAGCTGCTGGCGCGCGAGCGGGAGGCGAGCCTCGGCGCGTACGACCACCAGGGCCTCCCCTTCGAGCGGCTGGTCGAGGAGCTGCGGCCGGAGCGCGATCTTGCCCGGTCGCCCCTGTTCCAGGCGATGCTCGTCTACCAGGGCACGGCGCCCGCTCTCGTTCTCCCCGGATGCACGGCGCAGGTGGTGCCCCTGGCAAACGGCACGTCCAAGCTCGAGCTGACCCTGGCCCTGGTGGAGTCCGGGCCGGGGCTCCTCGGGGTGCTGGAGTACAACGTCGATCTGTTCGACCGGTCGACGGTCCTTCGCCTCCTCGCGTGCTTCGACAACCTGCTCGCCGCCGCCGCCGCCGCCCCCACCTGCTCTGTCTGGGAGCTGCCGTTGCTGGCGCCGGAGGAGATCCAGCAGCTCGTCGCCTGGACCGCCGCTCCGGCCGCCTCGGCCGCCGCCGGCGAGCCCGCCTGCCTCCACCAGCTCTTCGAGGCCCAGGTGGAGCAGAGCCCCCGGGCTCCGGCCCTCGTCCATGGCGAGCGGACGCTGACCTACCGCGAGCTGAACCGGCTCGCCGACCGCCTGGCCGGGCGCCTGCGGGCCCTGGGGGTGGGGCCCGAGGAGCGGGTGGGGATCCTCCTCCCGCGCACCCCGGACATGGTCGTCGGCCTGCTCGGCGTCCTCAAGGCCGGGGGGGTGTACGTGCCGGTCGATCCGGCCTACCCGCGGCAACGCCAGGCCTTCATTCTGGAGGATGCCCAGCGCGGCACCGCCTCGCCGGTGCTGGTGACCGTGCGGGAGCTGCTCGCGGGCGTGCCCGATTTCGTCGGGCGGGCGCTCTGCCTGGATGCAGCGGACGAGGGGGAGCCCGCCGCCCATCCGCCGCCGGCGTCCGGCGTCGGTCCCGGGAACCTGGCCTACCTGATTTACACCTCGGGCTCGACGGGCCGGCCCAAGGGGGTGGCCATCGAGCATGCGAGCGCCACGGCCTTCGTCCGCTGGGCGCGCCAGGTCTTCTCGGTCGAAGAGCTCGCCGTGGTGCTCGCCTGCACCTCGATCTGTTTCGACCTGTCGGTCTTCGAGCTCTTCGTGCCGCTCGCCGTGGGCGGCAAGGTCGTGCTGGCGGCCGACGCCCTCGAGCTGCCGCGGCTCGCCGCACGTGACGAAGTGACCCTGATCAACACCGTGCCCTCGGCGATCGAGGAGCTGATGCGCGGCGGCCTCCCGGTCGCGGTCCGCACGGTCAACCTGGCCGGCGAGCCGCTGGAGCGCGACCTGGTCCGCCGCGTCCATGGGGTCCCGGGGGTGCGGCGGGTCTTCAACCTCTACGGCCCCTCGGAGGCCACCACCTACTCGACCTTCACGGAGGTCCCGCCCGGAGCCGTCCCGACGATCGGCCGGCCGGTGACCGGCACGCGCGCCCAGGTGCTCGACCGGCGGCTCCAGCCGCTGCCGGTAGGGGTGCCGGGGGAGCTCTGCCTGGGCGGCGCCGGCCTCGCCCGCGGCTATCTCCACCACCTGGCGCTCACGGCCGAGAGGTTCGTTCCCGATCCGCTCGGCCCTCCCGGTTCCCGGCTCTACCGCACGGGTGACCTCGCCCGCCGGCTGCCGTCGGGCGAGCTCGAGTTCCTGGGGCGGATCGACCACCAGGTCAAGGTGCGCGGCTTCCGCATCGAGCTGGGCGAGATCGAGGCGACCCTGGGCGCCCACAAGGCGGTAGCGCGAGCGGTCGTCCTGGCCCGCGATCCGGCCCCCGGGCACGGGAAGGGCGAGCGTGCCCTGGTCGCCTACGTGATGCCCGCAGGCGAGGCGGCGCCGGCCGCCGAGCTGCGCCGTTTCCTCGCGGCCCGGCTCCCGGACTTCATGATCCCCCAGGCGTTCGTAGCGCTCGCCACCCTGCCGCTCACCGCCAACGGCAAGGTGGACAGAAAGGCCCTGCCCGCCCCCGACGAGGCCCGCAGCTCCGGGCGCGGCTTCGTCGCGCCGCGCACGCCGGAGGAGGAGCTGCTGGCCGGGCTCTGGAGCGAGCTCCTGGGCGTCGAGCCGGTGGGGGTCGAGGACGATTTCTTCGCCCTCGGCGGGCACTCACTGCTCGCCGCCCGGGTCGCCGCCCGGGTGCGGAGCGCCTGGGGCGTGGAGCTGCCGGTGCGCAGCCTCTTCACAGCGCCGACGGTCGCCGGCCTCGCGGCGCTGATCGCGGCGGCCCGCCAGCAGGCGGTCGGTCCGGCGGCGCCGCTCCTCGTGTCCACTCCGCGCAGCGCGGAGCCCCCGCTCTCCTTCGCCCAGGAGCGGCTCTGGTTCCTCGACCGGCTGGAGCCCGGCAGCGGGGCCTTCAACATTCCGGTGGCCGTGCGGCTGACCGGACGTTTCGTGGCCGAGGTCTTCGAGCGGAGCCTGACCGGCATCGTCCGCCGCCACGAGGCCCTGCGCACCACCTTCGGCATGGCCGCGGGGCGGCCGGTTCAGGTGATCAACCCGGCCGGCCGGCTCACGCTGCCGGCGATCGATCTTTCGGCCTTGCCGGAGGGCCCGCGCTCCGCCGCGGCGGAGCGTCTGGCCGCCGCGGCGGCGACGGCGCCGTTCGATCTCGCTCGCGGTCCGCTGCTGCGCGGCGGGCTGCTGCGCCTGGGCCGGGAGGAGCACGTCGCGCTCCTCACCCTGCATCATGCCGTGGCGGACGGCTGGTCGATCGGCGTGCTGCTCGGCGAGCTCACGGCTTTCTACGGCGCCCTGGTGACAGGTGGGGAGCCCGCGCTCCCCGAGCTGCCCATCCAGTACGCCGACTATGCCGCCTGGCAGCGCGATTGGCTGCAGGGAGAGGCGCTCGCCCATCACCTCGCCTGGTGGCGCGAGAGGCTGGGTGGGCCGGAGGGGGCGCCTGCCGCGCTCGCCCTGCCGACCGACCGGCCGCGGCCGGCGGTGGGGAGCATGCGCGGCGCGAGTCTGCGGGTGGCGTATGCCGGGGAGCTCTCTCGGGCGCTCGCGGCGCTCGGCCGGCGGCACGGGGCCACCCTGTTCATGACCCTGCTCGCCGCCTTTCAGGTGCTGCTCGCGCGGCTCTCCGGCGAGGAGCGCCTGGTGGTCGGGGCGCCGGTGGCCAACCGCTCCCGGGTGGAGACCGAGGGGCTGATCGGTTTTTTCCTCAACACCCTGCCGCTGGCTGGCGATCTCGGCGGCGATCCGAGCTTCCCCGACTTCCTCGGCCAGGTGCGCGAGACGGCTCTCGGCGCCTACGCCCACCAGGACCTGCCCTTCGAAAAACTGGTGACCGAGCTGGCGCCAGAGAGGAACCTCGCCCACGCCCCCGTCTTCCAGGTCCTCTTCGCGTTGCAGAACGTGCCGCTGCCGGCGTTCGAGCTGCCTGGCCTCACCCTGGAGCAGGTCGCGGTGGACAGCGACAGCGCCAAGCTCGACCTGGTTCTGAACCTGACCGAGACCGACCGCGGGCTCGCCGGCCGCTGGCTCTACAAGACCGACCTCTTCGACCGCGCCACGGCGGTGCGCATCGCGGGCCACTTCCGGACCCTGATCGAAGCCCTCGCGGCGTCACCCGGACGGCGACTCTCGGAGCTGCCGCTCCTCTCCGCGGCCGAGGAGCAGCAGCTCCGGGAGTGGAACGCGACGGCGACGGCGTACCCCGGCGGGGTCTGCCTGCACGAGCTGATCGCGGAGCAGGCCGCCTGCACGCCCGACGCGGTCGCCGTCTCCTCTGCGGGCGAGTCGCTCAGCTATCGCCGCCTCGACCACCTGGCGAACGCCCTGGCATGGCGCCTGCGCGCGCTGGGCGTCGGCCCGGAGGCGCGGGTGGGGATCGCGGCCGAGCGGTCGCTCCAGGTTGTCGTCGGCCTGCTCGCCATCCTCAAGGCCGGCGGCGCCTACGTGCCGCTCGATCCCGCCTACCCGCGGGAGCGCCTGGCCTGGCTGCTCGCGGACTCGCGGGTCTCGGTGTTGCTCACCGCGGAGGGGCTGGCGGAGACCCTGCCGGCCCATGGCGCCCGGGTGTTGCTTCTGGACGGCGCGGCGGGCGGGGATGCCGCTGCCGGGGAGCGCCCCCCGGCCGGCGGCGCCGGGCCGGACAACCTGGCCTACGTCATCTACACCTCGGGCTCTACGGGTAAGCCCAAGGGGGCGATGAACACCCACCGAGGGATCGTCAACCGCCTGCTGTGGATGCAGGAGCGCTACGGCCTCGCGCCGGCCGACCGCGTGCTGCAGAAGACGCCGGTGAGCTTCGACGTCTCGGTGTGGGAGCTGTTCTGGCCGCTCCTCGCCGGGGCGCGGCTGGTGCTGGCGCGGCCGGGCCACCAGGGCGACAGCGCCTACCTGGTCGAGACGATCGCCGCCTTCGGCATCACCACGCTGCATTTCGTGCCGTCGATGCTGCAGGTCTTCGCCGCGGCGCCGGGCGTCGAGCGGTGCGGCTCGCTGGCGCGGGTGATCGCGAGCGGCGAGGCGCTGCCCCGCGACCTCCAGGACCGGTTCCTGGCGCGCTCCGGCGCCTCCCTCCACAACCTGTACGGTCCGACGGAGGCGGCGGTCGACGTGACGTACTGGGCCTGTGAGCGCGGGCCGCGGCGCACGGTGCCCATCGGCCGGCCGGTGGCGAACACGGCCATCCACCTGCTCGATCGCGCCCTGCGGCCGGTGCCGGTGGGGGTCACGGGAGAGCTGTTCATCGGCGGCGTGCAGGTGGGGCGCGGCTACTGGCAGCGGCCGGAGCTGACGGCGGAGCGGTTCGTACCCGATCCGTTCTCGCCGGTGCCGGGAGCCCGTCTCTATCGCACCGGCGACCTGGCCCGCTGCGCGCCGGACGCGACCGTCGAGTACCTGGGCCGCCTCGATCACCAGGTGAAGATCCGCGGCTTCCGCGTCGAGCTGGGGGAGATCGAGGCGGCGCTCGCCGACCTGCCCGGCGTGCGCGAGGCGGTGGTGCTGCCGCTCGCCGCCGTGCCGGCAGGGGGGGCGGCGGGGGACCGGCGGCTGGTCGCCTACGTGGCGCCGGCGGACCTCTCCCCGGCCGCCCTGCGGGCCGCCCTGCTGGCGCGCCTGCCCGAGCCCATGGTCCCCGGAGCGTTCCTGCGGCTCGACCGCCTGCCGCTGTCGCCCAACGGCAAGGCGGACCGGCAGGCGTTGGCGCGGCTCAAGCCGGAGCCCGAGGCCGGCGGGATCGGGCGGGGCCAGGCCGCGCCGCGCACGGCGCTCGAGCGGTATCTGGCCGGGCTCTGGCAGGAGGCCGTGGGCGCGGAGCGGGCGGGGATCGACGACTCGTTCTTCGCGCTGGGCGGCAGCTCGATCTCGGGAGCCATCCTGGTCAACCGGCTGCAGGAGAAGCTCGGCGAGATCGTGCACGTGGTGGCGATCTTCGACCATCCGACGGTGGCCGGCTTCGCGGCCTACCTGGCGCGCGACTACCCGGAGGCGGTGGCGCGGGTCTGGGGCGCGGCGGCGCTGGGCGAGCGGGATGCCGCCGATGCCGTCCATGCCGCCCATGCCGCCGATACCGCCGCTGGCCGGAGCAGTCGGGTCGGCGACGAGCAGATCGCGCTCCTGCGCCGGATCGTCACCCCCGTCGCCTGGCGGCCGGCGACCCCGAAGAACCCGCCGGCGGTCTTCGTGCTGTCGCCACCGCGCTCCGGCTCGACCCTCCTGCGGGTGATGCTCGCCGGGCATCCGCGGCTGTTCGCGCCGCCGGAGCTCGAGCTGCTGACCTTCGCCGACATGGCCGCGCGCAAGGCGGCCTTCTCAGGGCGCGACAGCTTCTGGCTCGAAGGGCTCCTGCGGGCGGTCATGGCATTGCGGCAGTGCGGCCCGGAGGAAGCGGCGGAGATCCTCGCCGTCAGCGAAGCGGAGGCCCTGCCGACCCAGGAGCTCTGCCGACGGCTCCAGGGCTGGCTCGGCGCGCGCCTGCTGGTGGACAAGACCCCGTCCTACGCCCTCGATCCGGCTCTCCTCAGACGCCTCGAGGAAACCTTCGAGGAGCCCCGGTACCTCCACCTGGTCCGCCATCCCTACGGCATGATCCGCTCCTTCGAGGAAGCCCGGCTCGAGCAGGTCTTCTTCCGTCACCGCCATCCGTTCTCGCGGCGCGAGCTGGCGGAGCTGGTTTGGCTGGTGAGCCACGATAACGTCACACGGTTCCTCGCCGGAGTACCTGCCGGTCGCTGGCACCGGGTGCGCTTCGAGGACCTGGTGCGCGACCCGGTGAGCGAGCTGGCGGCGATCTGCGCCTTCCTGGGGATCGACTACCACCCGGACATGGCCGAGCCCTACCAGGACCGCCAGGCGCGGATGACCGACGGCGTTCACGCCGAGTCGCGCATGCTGGGCGACGTCAAGTTCCACCGCCACGGCCGGGTCGACGCTGGCGTCGCCGAGCGCTGGCGGGAGGAGCTGACGGAGGACTTCCTCAGCGCGCCCGCGCGCGCCCTCGCCGCTGCGCTCGGGTTTGAGGCCGAGCCGCAGGTGAGTGCGCCGATCCCGCGGCTCCCCCGGCGGCCCGGCGAGCCATTCCCCCTCTCCTTCGTCCAGGAGCGGCTCTGGTTCCTCGATCAGCTCGACCCGGGCGGCGCGGCCTACAACATCCCGGCCGCCTTCCGTCTGGCGGGGCGCCTCTCCGTGCCGGCGCTGGCGGCGAGCGCGGTCGAGATGGCGCGCCGCCACGAGACCCTGCGCACCACCTTCGCCCAGCGCGACGGGCGGCCGGTCCAGGTCGTCGCGCCGCCCTTGCCCGTGCCGCTGCCGCTGATCGACCTGACCGGCCTGCCGGCAGGGGCGCGCCTGACCGTGGCGGAGCGGCTGGGCCGGTTTGAGACCGCGCGGCCGTTCGACCTCGTCGCCGGCCCGCTCGTCCGCCGCACCCTCCTGAGGCTGGGGAGCGAAGAGTGGGTGATCCTCCTCACCCTGCACCACATCGTCGCCGACGGCTGGTCGATGGGCCTCTTCATCCGCGAGCTGGCATCCCTCTACACCGCCGGCGTGGAAGGGAAGCCGTCGCCCCTACCGGAGCCGCCGGTCCAGTACGCCGACTATGCCGCCTGGCAGCGCGGCAGGCTGGCCGGCGGGAGGCTCGAGTCGCAGCTCGCCTGGTGGCGCGAGCAACTCGGCGGTCCGGAGACCCTCTCCGCCCTGGAGCTGCCGACCGACCGGCCGCGCCCACCCATCCAGATCCTGCGCGGCGGCGAGCGCTCCTTCGCCCTGCCGCCGGAGCTGTCGCAGCGGCTGCGCGAGCTTTCCCGGCGCGAGGGCGCCACCCTCTTCATGACCCTGCTCGCCGCCTTCCAGGCTCTCCTCGGCCGCCTCGCGGGCCAGTCGAGGGTGCTGGTGGGCTCGCCGGTGGCCAACCGCACGCACCGCGAGATCGAGGGGCTCATCGGCTGCTTCATCAATACCCTGGTGTTCGCTGGCGACCTGACCGGCGACGGGGCCTTCCGCCAGTTGCTCGCCCGCTCGCGCCAGGCGACTCTCGGCGCCTTGGCGCACGCGGAGGTGCCGTTCGAGCGTCTGGTCGAAGAGCTGCGGCCGCCGCGCGATCTGTCGCGCCCGCCCCTGTTCCAGGCGATGCTGGCGTACCAGAACGTCCCTTTCGGTGGCGCGCTGGCGCTCTCCGGGTTGGCGGTCTGCCCGCTCCGAGCGGCGAGCGGCACCTCCAAGCTCGAGCTCACCCTGGCGGTCGCCGAAGCAGGGGAAGCGGAATCGTGGCACCTGGCCGGAGGGCTCGAGTACAGCGCCGAGCTCTTCGATCCGACGACGATGCAGCGCCTCCTGGGCCAGCTCGCGATTCTGCTCGCGGCGGTGGCGGCGGACCCCGAGAGGCCGCTGGGAGACCTGCCTCTGCTCTCCCCGGCCGAGCATCAGCAGACCGCGCTGGAGTGGGCCACGGGTGACGGTGTCGGGGAGGGCGACGATGCCTGCCTGCACGAGCTGTTCGAGGCGCAGGCGCTGCGGACTCCCGGAGCCTTCGCCCTGGTGGCCGGCGCGGAGCGCCTGACCTACCGCGAGCTCGACCGTCGCGCCGGTCGGCTGGCCCGCCGCCTGCAGGCGCTGGGAGCCGGACCGGAACGGCCGGTCGGCGTCTGCCTGCACCGCTCGGCCGACCTGGTGGTCGCGCTCCTCGCCGTGCTCAAGTCGGGGAGCGCCTACGTGCCCCTCGACCCGGCGTACCCGGTGGAGCGCCTGGCCTTCCTGGTGTCCGACTCGGCAGTCACCGTCCTGGTGGCCCGGCCCGAGTTGCTCACCAACCTGCCGGGGCTCGGCTGGGAGGGCCCAGCGCTAAGCCCGGTCGACGAGCCCGGCGAGGAGAGCGGTGGCAAGGGGGAGGAGGGCACCCGCGGGCGACCGGCGAGACCGGGGAACCTCGCCTACCTCATCTACACCTCGGGCTCGACGGGCGTGCCGAAGGGGGTTGCCATCGAGCACCGGAGCGCCGTCGCCCTGGTGTGCTGGGCGCTCGCGACCTTCCCGCCCGCCGACCTTGCAGGGGTGCTCGCCTCGACCTCGATCGCCTTCGATCTGTCGATCTTCGAGCTTTTCGCCCCCCTGAGCTGTGGCGGGACGGTGGTCTTGGCGGAGGACGCGCTGGCCCTGCCGGCCGCGGCGGCGGCGGCGCGTGCCGCGGGCGTCGAGATCACCCTGGTCAACACCGTGCCCTCCGCCATCGCCGAGCTGGTGCGTGTCGCGGCCCTGCCCGCCTCGGTGCGCACCGTCAACCTGGCGGGCGAGCCGCTCCAGCGCCCGCTCGCCGACCGGATCTACGGCGTGCTTGGGGTCGAGCGGGTGCTCAACCTCTACGGCCCGTCCGAGGACACCACCTACTCGACCTGCGGACGCGTTCCCCGGGGCACCCTTGAGGCCCCAACCATCGGTAGGCCGGTCGCCGGTTCCGAAGCCTATGTGCTGGACGAGCGGCTGGGGCCGGCGCCGGCCGGGGTGGCGGGCGAGCTCTACCTGGGCGGCCGCGGTCTTGCCCGCGGCTATCTTGGCCGGCCCGAGCGGACGGCGGAGCGGTTCGTGCCCGACCCGTTCGGGTTGCCGGGCGCCCGCCTCTACCGGACCGGCGACCTCGCTCGCTTCCGGGTGGACGGCGAGCTGGAGTTCCTGGGGCGCCGCGATTTCCAGGTCAAGCTCCGTGGCTTCCGCATCGAGCTGGGTGAGATCGAGGCGGCCCTCGCGGCCCATCCGGCGGTGGCCGAGGCGGCGGTGCTGGCGCTCCCCTGCGGGGAGGACGTCCGGCTGGTCGCCTTCTGGGTGGGGGAAGAGGGTGTGGAGCCGCGGAGCTGGCTGCGACGGAGACTGCCGGAGCACATGGTGCCGTCCGGGTGCGTGCGATTGGAGACCCTGCCCCGCACCCCAAACGGCAAGGTGGACCGGCGGGCCCTGTCGAGGCTCGGGACGGCCGGCGCCGAGCGCCAGACCTACGTGGTGCCGCGCACCCTGACGGAGGAGCTGCTCGCCGGCATCTGGGCCGAGGTGCTGAAGGTGGAGCGGGTGGGGGCGCACGACAACTTTTTCGACCTGGGAGGACATTCCCTCCTGGCCGCCCAGGTGACCTCCCGCGTACGCGAGGCGGCGCAGCTCGAGCTGCCCGTGCGCAGCCTGTTCCAGTACCCCACGATCGAGGGGCTCGCCATCGCGCTCGAGGATCTGCTGTTCGCCGAGGAAAAGGAGGACGCGCCAGGCTCATGAGCGACGCCAGCGACCTTCGACCCTCCGGTGGGCGCTCCCCGGAGCGTTCGGCTGCGGCCCAGGCGCTGCTCCAGAAACGGCTCCAACGCAAGGCGGCCGGTGCGACTCCCTCAGATGCCATTCCCCGCCGCGGGCAGGTAGGGCCCACGCCGGTCTCGTACGCCCAGGAGCGGCTCTGGTTCCTCGACCGGCTGGAGCCTGGCAGTGCCGCGTACAACATCCCGGCGGTCGTGCGCTGGCGCGGCGGTCTGCGGGTGCCGGTGCTCGCCGCGGCCTTGAACGAGATCGTGCGCCGGCACGAGGCCCTACGCACCACCTTCGCGGCGGCCGACGGAGGGGAGGGGAGAGTGGTGCAGAGGGTGGCATCGAGGCTCGTGCTGCCCCTGCCTTGGATCGATCTCACGGTTCTCGGCGCGGCAGATCGGACCGCCGAGCGCGAGCGTCTGGCCGCTTTCGAAGCGCGGCGGCCGTTCGATCTCGAGCGGGGACCTCTCCTGCGCGCCTGCCTGCTGCGGCTGGAGGGAGCCGGAGAAGGTGAGGAGGAGGAGCACGTCCTTCTGGCGACCCTCCATCACATCGTTTCGGACGGCTGGTCGCAGGGCCTGCTGTGCGAAGAGCTGACGGCGCTTTACGGTGCCTTCGCGGCCGGCCGGCCCTCGCCGCTGCCCGCGCTCTCCATCCAGTATCCGGACTTCGCGGCCTGGCAGCGCGACTGGCTGCGCGGCGAGGTGCTGGCGGGGCAGCTCGCCTACTGGCGCCGGCAGCTCGCCGGCGCTCCCGCCGTCCTCCCGCTGCCCACCGATCGTCCGCGGCCGGCGCTCCAGGGCTTCGCCGGCGAACGCCAGAGGATGCGCCTCTCCCCGAGCCTGGCGATGGCCGTGGCGGCGCTCTCCCGGCAGGAGGGGGCGAGCCCCTTCATGACCCTGCTGGCGGCCTTCCAGGCGCTGCTCTGCCGCCTCACCGGCGAGGAGGATCTGCCGGTGGGCACTCCCGTCGCCGGCCGGGGGCGGGTCGAGACGGAGCGCCTGATCGGTCTCTTCGTCAACACCCTGGTGCTGCGCACGGATGCCTCCGGAGACCCCCCTTTCCGCGCTCTCTTGGGCCGCGTCCGCGAGGTGGCGCTCGCGGCGTTCGCCCATCAGGACGTGCCGTTCGAGAAGCTGGTCCTAGAGCTGCGGCCAGAACGGAACCTGGCGCACACGCCGCTCTTCCAGGTCATGATGATCCTCCAGAACGCGCCGACCGGGGCCGTGGCGAGGGACGAGCTGAACCTCGTCCAGATGCCGGTGGAGAGCGGGACGGCCAAGTTCGACCTGACGCTGTCGCTGGCCGAGGAGCGGGGCCTCTCTGCGCAGCTCGAGTACCGGACCGCTCTGTTCGACCGCACGACCGCCCGGCGCCTGCTCGGCCACTTTGCGGTCCTGCTGCAGGCGGCGGTGAGCGAGCCCGGGCAGCAGCTCTCCAGCCTGCCGCTGCTCACCGCGCCGGAGCGCCAGCAACTGCTGGAGTGGAGCGATACAGGTGCGGCTTGGCCTGACGCGGAGACCTGTCTGCACCGGCTGTTCGAGGCGCAGGCGGCGCGCTTGCCCGACGGCGTGGCGCTGGTCTTCGAAGGTGCGCGGCTGACCTACAGGGAGCTCGACGGCCGGGCCGACCGGCTGGCGCGCTCCCTCTGCGGCATGGGGGTGGGGCCGGAGATCCGGGTCGGTGTCGCGCTGGCACGCTCGTTCGATCTGGTGGTGGCACTCCTCGGGGTGCTCAAGGCGGGTGGCGCCTATGTGCCGCTCGATCCCGAGTACCCCGAGGAGCGGCTGCGGTTCATGCTGGAGGACTCTGGCGTCACCGTCTTGCTCACCGAGGAGCGGCTGCTCGCCCGGCTGCCGCCAGATAGCGAGGAGCGGGGGGTACGCGCCCTCTGCCTCGACGGCGGCCCGGCTGTCGCGGGCCAACCGGAGGGAAGACCGGAGACGGGAGCGTCGTCCGATCACGCGGCCTACGCAATCTTCACCTCCGGCTCGACCGGACGCCCCAAGGCGGCGGTCAACACCCACCGGGCGATCGTCAACCGCCTGCTCTGGATGCAGGAAGCCTACGGGCTCACGGCGGCGGACGGCGTCCTCCAGAAGACCCCGTTCAGCTTCGACGTCTCGGTGTGGGAATTCTTCTGGCCGTTGATCACCGGGACGCGGCTGGTGATCGCCCGCCCGGGCGGCCATCAGGACCCGGCCTATCTGGCCGCGACGATCGCCGAACAGGGGATCACCACCCTGCACTTCGTGCCCTCGATGCTCCAGCTCTTCCTGGAGGAGGACCTCGCGGGCTGTACCGGGCTGCGGCGGGTCTTCGCCAGCGGCGAGGCGCTGCCGCCGGAGCTGGCGCGGCGTTTCTTCGCCCGGCTCACCGCGCCCTTCGGAGTCGAGCTGCACAACCTTTATGGGCCGACCGAGGCGGCCGTGGACGTGACCTTCCACCCCTGCCGCCCGGGAGAGGAGCGCCTGCCGATCGGCCGGCCGGTCGCCAACACCCGCATCCACCTCCTGGACCGGCATGGCGGGCCGGTGGCGATGGGCGTGCCGGGGGAGCTCCACATCGGCGGCGTCCAGGTGGGCCGGGGTTATCTTCGCCGGCCCGAGCTGACGGCGGAGCGGTTCGTGCCCGACCCCTTCGGGGAACGGGGCGCGCGCCTCTACCGGACGGGCGATCTGGCGCGCCGGCTGGCCGACGGCGAGGTCGAGTACCTGGGGCGCGGCGACCACCAGGTCAAGGTGCGAGGCTGCCGTATCGAGCTGGGGGAGATCGACGCTGCGCTCTCTGCCCACCCCGGGGTGCGCGACGCCGTGACCCTGGCCCGCCGCGACAGCCCCGGCGACCAGCGCCTCGTCGCTTACGTCGTGGCGGCGGCACCGCAGGTGCCGGCCACGTGGACCGCCGAGCTGCGCGCGGCGCTCAAGGCGAAGCTGCCCGACTTCATGGTGCCCGCTGCCTTCGTGCCGCTTCCGGCGCTGCCGCTTCTGCCCAACGGCAAGCTGGACCGCGTGGCGCTGCCCCGCCCGGAAGCGGGCGGCGCGGCGGCGCAGAGCGCCCCCATCGCCCTACCCCGGACGGAGGCGGAGCGGGCGATCGCCGGGATATGGCGGGAGGTCCTCGGACGGCCGGAGGTCGGAATCGACGACAACTTCTTCGATCTCGGTGGCCACTCGCTCCTCCTCGTGCGCGTGCAGCGCCGGCTGCGCGAGCTCCTGGACCGCGACCTGCCGCTGGTCGAGCTCTTCCGCCACCCCACGGTTGGCGCGCTCGCCGGCCACCTGAGCGCCGACCGGGAGGCGCCGGCCGCCCCGCGCCCGATCGCCACCGCGGTGCCGGAGATCGCGGTGGTCGGCATGGCCGGCCGATTCCCCCAGGCGGAGAGCGTTGCTGAGCTGTGGCGGAAGCTCTGCGCGGGCGACGAGCTGATCACCTTTTTCTCGGCCGAGGAGGGGCTCGCCGCCGGCCTCCCTCCCGAAGTCGTCCGCGATCCGCGGTACGTCCAGGCGCGCGGTGTCCTTGCGGGGCCGGAGCTTTTCGACGCCGCGTTCTTCGATCTCTCGCCGCGCGAGGCGCAGGTCATGGACCCGCAGCAGCGGATCCTGCTGGAGACCGCCTGGCAGGCGCTCGAAGACGCCGGCTATGACGCCGCGACCTGGCCGGGCCGGATCGGCGTCTTCGCCGGTGCCAGCGAGAACGTCCACGTCCAGAACGTCTACGCCAGCCGTGAGCTGATGGAGGCGGTCGGCCCCTATCAGGTCTCGGTCGGCAACCGCAACGACTACCTGGCGAGCCGCATCTCCTACAAGCTCGACCTGAAGGGCCCGAGCGTCAACGTCCAGACCGCCTGCTCGACCTCGCTGGTTGCCGTCCACATGGCCTGCCGCAGCCTGCTGGCGGACGAGTGCGACCTGGTGTTGGCCGGCGGCGTCTCGGTCACCTCCATCCATGGCGTCGGTTACCTCTACGAGGCGGGAGGGATCGCCTCGCCGGACGGCCACTGCCGTGCCTTCGACGCCGGCGCGCGGGGCACGGTGGCCGGCAACGGCGCCGCCCTGGTCGTGCTCAAGCGGCTGGCCGATGCCGTGGCCGACGGCGATCGCATCGACGCCGTCCTCCGCGGCTCGGCGATCAACAACGACGGCGCGCTCAAGGTGGGCTTCACCGCTCCGAGCGTCGACGGCCAGGCCGCAGTGATCGCCGCGGCCCAGGCGGCGGCGGGCGTCGACCCCGGAAGCATCGGCTACGTCGAGGCGCACGGCACGGGCACGGCGCTCGGCGACCCGATCGAGATCGCGGCGCTCACCCAGGCGTTCCGCGCGAGTACCGGAGAGCGAGGTTTTTGCGCCATCGGCTCGGTCAAGACCAACCTCGGGCACCTGGATGCGGCGGCCGGCGTGACCGGATTGATCAAGGCCGTGCTGGCGGTCAAGCACGGGCTGATCCCGCCCAGCCTGCATTACCGGCAGCCGAATCCCGCAATCGATTTCGCGTCGAGCCCCTTCCGCGTCAACACGCGGCTTGCCGCGTGGCGGTCCGACGGCGCGCCGCGCCGAGCCGGGGTGAGCTCCTTCGGTATCGGCGGCACCAACGCCCACGCCATCCTCGAACAGGCGCCGGCCCTGCCCGAGGCCGAGGCAACGCCGCCGCCCCGGCCCTGGCACCTGCTCCTGCTCTCGGCCAAGACCGCTACGGCTCTCGACACCGCGACCGCCAACCTGGCCGGGCACCTCGCGGCGGCCGGGGACACAATGGAGATGGCGGACGTGGCCTACACCCTGCAGGTCGGTCGCCGCGGCCTGGAGCACCGGCGGATGCTGGTGTGTGGCGATCGCGCCGACGCCGCGACCGCCCTCTCGACGCTCGCTCCGGAGCGGGTCTTCACCCGGACGTACAAGGGCGGGACGCGGCCGGTCGTCTTCCTGTTCCCCGGCCAGGGCGCGCAGTCGGTGGGCATGGGAGCGGACCTCCACGCGAGCGAGCCGGCGTTCCGTGATGCGTTCGATCGCTGCGCCGAGCTGCTCCGGCCGGAGCTGGGGTGCGACCTCAAGGAGCTGCTCTCTGCGCCGGCCGATGGTTCCGACCGGGCCGCCTCAGAGCTCGCGCGCACGGCCCTCGCCCAGCCGGCGCTCTTCGCCGTCGAGTACGCCCTGGCGCGGCTGTGGATGGCTTGGGGCGTCCGGCCCCAGGCCATGCTCGGCCACTCGCTCGGCGAGTACGTGGCGGCCTGCCTGGCCGGCGTCTTCTCGTTGGCGGACGGCCTGCGCCTGGTGGCCGCCCGCGGGCGCCTGATGCAGGGCCTGCCCGAAGGGGCCATGCTCGGCGTCGCCCTGCCGGAGGAGAAGCTGCGGCCGCTCCTCGGCGACGGTCTGGAGATCGCCGCGGTCAACGCCCCCGCCGACTGCGTGGCCGCCGGTCCGGCCGGGGCGGTCGAGGAGTTCCACGCCCGCCTGGCGGAGCGGGGCGTCGACTGCCGCCGCCTCCCTACTTCGCACGCCTTCCACTCGCGGATGATGGAGCCGGCCGTCGCGCCCTTCCGCGAGATCGTGGCGGGGGTGAGCCTCCACAAGCCGCGGATCCCTTACCTCTCAAACGTCACCGGGACCTGGATCACGGCCGGCGAGGCGACCGATCCCGGCTACTGGGCGCAACACCTGCGGCAGACCGTGCGCTTCACCGAGGGGTTGGGCGAGCTGTTGCGGGAGCCGGACCGGGTGCTGCTCGAGGTGGGGCCGGGCAGGACCCTGAGCGCCCTGGCCGGGCGGCACCCGGGCCGGGCGCCGGGGCAGGCCGTCGTGCCCTCCCTGCAGCATCGGCGCGATTCGCAGCCGGAGGTCCCCCTCCTCCTGGCCGCCGCCGGCAAGCTCTGGTTGGCGGGGGTCAAGCTCGACGCCGAGGCGATGCACGCCGGCCGGCGCCACCGCCGGGTGCCCCTCCCGACCTATCCGTTCGAGCGCCAGCGGTACTGGATCGCGCCGCGGCCGACGGCCGCCGCGAGTGCCGACCGGCGGGAGAGGGAACCGCTCGCGGCGCCGACCGCGATCGCAGAGGCTCCGACTCCCGCCCCCCGGCCGGACCTGTCGGCGCGCTACGCCGAGCCGCTCGACGCCACGGAGAGGGAGATCGCCGAGCTCTGGCGGGAGACCCTCGGGGTGGAGCGGGTGGGCGCCGGGGACGACTTCTTCGAGCTCGGTGGGCACTCGCTCATGGCGACCCGGTTGGTCTCCCGCCTGCGCGACCGTTTCGGCATCGAGGTGCCCATCGACGCCTTCTTCGCGGCGCCCACGATCGCCGGGCTGGCCCGGTGCGTCGCCGCCGCGGGCGGCGCGGCGGTGCGGCCAATCCCGCCGGCTCCCCGGGACCGCGACCTCCCCCTGTCGTTCGCCCAGCAGCGCCTCTGGTTCCTGACCCAGCTCGAGCCTGCGAGCCCCTGGTACAACATGCCAGTCGCCGTGCGCTTCCAGGGACCGCTCGCGCCGCCGGTCCTGGCGCGCGCCGCGGCCGAGATCCTCCGCCGGCACGAGAGCCTGCGCACCACCTTCGCCCGGGCCGGCGCCGAGCCGGTGCAGGTCGTCTCTCCTCCCGGGCCGTTCACCCTGCCGGTGATCGGCCTCGAGGAGATCCCCGCCGCCGGCGCCGAGGTGCAGCGACTGGTGGCGGCGGAAGCGGGGCGCCCCTTCGACCTCGAACGGGGGCCGCTCTGGCGCCTGCGCGCCCTGCGTCTCGCTGCCGACGACCACGTGGTGACGATGACAATGCACCACATCGTCTCTGACGGCTGGTCGATCGGCGTCCTCCTCCACGAGCTGACGGTCCTCTACGCCGCCTTCGCCAGGGGGGAGGAGTCGCCGCTGCCGCCGCTGCCGGTCCAGTATCCCGACTTCGCGGTCTGGCAGCGCGCCTGGCTGTCGGGCGACGTCCTGGCCGCCCAGATCGGCTACTGGCGGGAGCGGCTGAGCGGTCCCCTGCCGGTGCTGGAGCTGCCGCTCGACCGCCCGCGACCGCCGCTGCAGACCTTCCGCGGCGCGCGGCTCCCCCTGGCGATCCCGGCCGGCCTCGCCGAGCGGCTGCGCGCCCTCTCCCAGGGGCGCGGCGCGACCCTCTTCATGCTCCTCCTCGCGGCCTTCAAGACCCTGCTCCGCCGCTACACCAGCCAGGAGGACCTGCTGGTGGGCGCGCCGATCGCCGGCCGCAACCGCAGCGAGCTCGAAGGGCTGATCGGGTTCTTCGTCAACACGCTGGTGCTGCGCACCGATCTCTCGGGAAACCCTTGCTTCGCGGAGCTCCTGGACCGGGTCCGCGAGACCACGGTGGGGGCCTACGCGCACCAGGACCTCCCTTTCGAGAAGCTGGTCGAGGAGGTCCGGCCCGGGCGCGACCTGGCGCGGAGCCCGCTGTTCCAGGTGATGCTCGGCCTGGAGAACAGCCCCACGCCCACCGTCGCGGCGCCGGCCGCTTCCGGCCTAGCCCTGACCCCGCTCGCGACGGAAAGCGGCGCCTCGCGGTTCGAGTGGACCCTCTTCTTGACTGAGGTCGGCGGCGGGATCGGCAGGATCGGCGGCAGTCTGGAGTACAACACCGACCTGTTCGACGCGACGACCGTACGCCGCATGGTGGGCCATTTCGCGAACCTGCTCGCGGCCGCCGCCGACGCTCCGGCCGAGCCCATCTCCCGCCTGCGCCTGCTCTCCGCCGGGGAAGCCAGCCAGCTCCTGGTGGAGTGGACCGAGACGGCGCGGGACTTCGCCCTGGACCGCCCGGTCCATGCCCGGGTCGCCGCGCAGGCCGCCCGGACCCCCGACGCCCCGGCGGTGACCTCTGCCGGCGAGACGCTCTCCTACGGCGAGCTCGACCTCCGCGCCAACCGCCTGGCCCATCGGCTGCGCCGGTTGGGCGTGGGGCCCGAGGTGCCGGTCGGGATCTATCTCGAGCGCTCGCTCGCCCTGCCGGTCGCCCTGCTGGCGGTCTGGAAGGCGGGTGGAGCCTACGTGCCGCTCGACCCTGCCTACCCCCCCGAGCGCCTGTCCTACATGCTGGAGGATTCCGCGGCGCCGGTCGTGCTGACGCAAGGCAGCCTCCTCAAGGGGGTGCCCGCGAGCTCGGCCCTCCCCGTCTGCCTCGACCAGGAGGACCTGGGGGGCGAGAGCGCAGAGGAGCCCGGGGTGCCGGCGAGCCCGGAGTCGCTCGCCTACGTCCTCTACACCTCGGGCTCGACGGGGCGACCCAAGGGCGTGCAGATCGCGCACGGCGCGCTGGTCAACTTCCTGGAGTCGATGCGCGAGCGGCCCGGTCTCGCCGCCGCGGACCGCCTGCTCGCCGTCACCTCGGTCTCCTTCGACATCGCGGGCCTGGAACTCTATCTCCCCCTGGTGGCCGGGGCGCGGGTCGAGATCGCCGGCCGCGCCCTGGCGGCGGACGGGCCCCAGCTCCTCTCGCGCCTCCGCGAGGCGACCGTGCTTCAGGCCACCCCTTCCGCCTGGCGGCTGCTGCTCGATGCCGGCTGGACGGGCCGGGCGGACGGCATGGGGTTGAAAGCGCTGTGCGGCGGCGAGGCCCTGCCGCCGAAGCTGGCGGGGGAGGTCGCCGCGCGGGCCGGTTCGCTCTGGAACCTGTACGGCCCGACCGAGACCACGGTCTGGTCTGCCACCCGCCGCGTCGGGCCAGAGGTGGGGGAGGGCCGCGGCCCGGTTGCGATCGGCCGGCCGATCGCGAATACCCAGATCTACGTGGTGGATCCGGATCTGCGGCCGGTTCCCCTGGGGGTCCGGGGCGAGCTGTTGATCGGCGGGACGGGCCTCGCCCGAGGCTACTTCGGCCGGCCGGACCTGACGGCCGAGCGCTTCGTGCCCGATCCGTTCGCGGCGGCTCCGGGAGCGGCCGGCGCCCGCCTGTACCGCACGGGCGACCTCGCCCGCTGGCGGGCCGGTGGCGAGCTGGAGTTCCTGGGGCGCCTCGACCGCCAGGTGAAGCTGCGGGGTTTCCGGATCGAGCTCGGCGAGGTCGAGGCCGCCCTTGGGCAGCATCCGGCCGTGCGCGCGGCCGTGGCCCTGGTGCGGGAGGACGTGCAGGGGGACCAGCGGCTGACCGCCTACGTGGTCGCGGACGGACCGGTCCCGGCGGGCGGCGAGCTGCGGCGCCATCTGCGGGCGAAGCTCCCCGAGTCCATGGTCCCCTCGGCCTTCGTGGTCCTGCCGGAGCTACCGCTGCTGCCCAACGGCAAGGTCGACCGGAAGGCGCTGCCCGCTCCGGAGGGCGAACGGCCGGACCTCGCGGCACCGTTCACCGTGGCGAAAGGCCGCCTGGAGGGAGCCCTCGCGGCAGTCTGGCGCTCGGTGCTGGGCGTCGAGAGGGTGGGTGTCGACGACAATTTCTTCGATCTCGGCGGCCATTCGCTGCTCCTGGCGGAGGTGCACCACAAGCTGCGCGAGAGCCTGCCGGACGATCTCGGCTCCCGGCTGACGATGGTGGAGCTGTTCCAGTACCCCACGATCGCGGCCCTGGCGCGGCACCTGCGGCCCGAGATCGCGGCCAGAATCTCCTCGGACCCTGGCCGGCTGCGGGCGGAGGTCCGCCTGGGCTCGCTCGTCCGATCTCCGTCGGAGGGGACGGAGATCGCCATCGTCGGCATGAGCGGCCGTTTCCCGGGAGCGGCGGACGTCGAGCAGTTGTGGCGCAACCTGCGCCAGGGTGTCGAGTCGATCTCCCGCTTCAGCGCAGAGGAGCTGACCGCCTCCGGCATCGATCCCGCGCTGTTCCGCGCTCCCGGCTACATCAACGCCAAGGGGATTCCCGACGGCGTCGGATGGTTCGACGCCGGCTTCTTCGGCTACACCCCGCGCGAGGCTGAGATCATCGACCCCCAGCAGCGGATGTTTCTCGAGATCGCCTGGGAGGCGCTCGAGGACGCCGCCTGCGACCCGGAACGCCACCCCGGCCTGATCGGGGTGTTCGCCGGCGCCGGGCTCAACACCTACCTGGTGAATCTCTACTCCAACCCCGAGCTCATGGCGGCCGTCGGCGGCTTCCAGGCGATGATCAGCAACGACAAGGACTTCCTGCCCACCCGGGTGTCCTACAAGCTGAACTTGCAGGGGCCGAGCCTCAACGTCCAGACGGCCTGCTCGACCTCCCTGGTGGCCGTTCACCTGGCCTGCCAGCACCTGCTGCACGGCGAGTGCGATCTGGCGCTCGCCGGCGGGGTCACGCTGTACAGTCCGGTCAAGGCGGGAGCGGTGTACCAGGAGGGCGGGATCCTCGCCCCCGACGGGCACTGTCGGGCGTTCGACGAGCGCGCCCAGGGCACCGTGGTGGGCAACGGCGCCGCCGTGGTGGTGCTGAAGCGCCTGGCCGACGCTCTCGCCGACGGCGACTCGATCTATGCCGTGATCAAAGGCTCGGCGATCAACAACGACGGCTCGCTCAAGGTGGGCTACACGGCCCCCAGCGTCGAGGGCCAGGCGGCGGTGATCTCCCAGGCGCTCGCCATGGCCGGCGTCGAGCCGGAGACGATCCGCTACGTCGAGACGCACGGCACCGGCACCGCCCTCGGCGACCCGATCGAGGTCCGGGCGCTCACCGCGGCCTTCCGCGCCGGCACCGACCGCAACGGCTTCTGCGGCATCGGTGCGATCAAGAGCAACCTCGGCCACCTGGACACGGCGGCCGGCGTCGCCGGGCTGATCAAGGCCGCCCTGGCGCTGGAACGCGGCGAGCTGCCGCCGTCGCTCCACTTCGAGCGGCCCAACCCGGCCCTGGACCTGCCGAACACGCCGTTCTACGTGGTCGACCGGCTCACCCCCTGGCCACGCCACGGTCCCCCCCGGCGCGCCGGGGTGAGCGCCTTCGGGATCGGCGGCACCAATGCCCATGTGATCCTGGAGGAGGCACCGGTGCCGGCGGGTACCGCCGCCTCCGGTCCCTCCCGCACCGCCCAGCTCCTGGTGCTCTCGGCGCGCACGGAAACGGCCCTGGAGACGGCCACGGACAACCTGGCGCGGTACCTCGTGGAACATCGGGAGGTGGCGCTCGCCGACGTGGCGTTCACCCTCCACACCGGCCGCAAGGTCTTCAGGCACCGGCGGACGGTCGTCGCCGCGGGCGTCGAGGAGGCCGCGGCCCTGCTCGCGACCCGCGACCCGAAGCGCGTCTTGAGCTGTCTCGCGGAAGCCGCCGACCGTCCCGTCGTCTTCCTGTTCGCGGGCGGCGGCGCGCAGTACCCCAACATGGGGCTCGACCTCTACCGTACGGAGCCGGTGTTCTGCGAGCAGGTGGACCTCTGCCTGCGGCTCTTCGCGCCCCACGTCGACGCCGACCTGCGGCGCCATCTCTTCCCCGCGCCCGGGGAGGTGGAGGAGGCGACGCGGTCGCTCGAGCGGACGTCGATTGCGCTGCCGGTCCTCTTCGCGGTCGAGTACGCGCAGGCCAAGCTCTGGATGTCGTGGGGCGTCCACCCGCAGGCGATGATCGGCCACAGCCTGGGCGAGTACGTGGCGGCCTGCCTCGCCGGGGTGATCTCGCTCGCCGACGCCGCGGCCCTGGTCGCCCTGCGCGGGCAGCTGTTCGAGACCCTCCCCGCGGGGGGGATGCTCGCCGTGCCCCTCGCGGAAGGGGAGGTCCTGCCGCTGCTGCGCGAGCTGCTGCCGAACGCCGAGAGCCAGCTCTCGATCGCAGCCGTCAACAGCCCGGCCTTCTGCGTCGTCTCGGGTCCGGCCGCGGCGATCGCCCGGGCCCGCGAGGCCCTTGCCGGGCGCGGCATCGAGGCCCGTCGCCTGCATATCGCCGTCGCCGCCCACTCGGCCGAGGTGGAGCCCATCCTCCGCGAGTTCGGCGACTTCGTGGCGACGCTCGCCCTGTCACCACCCCGCATCCCCTACATCTCAAACGTCACCGGCACCTGGATGACGCCGGCCGACGCCGCCGATCCCGGCTACTGGATGCGCCACCTGCGCCAGACGGTGCGGTTCGCGGACGGCGTCGCCGAGCTCCTCGCCGAGGAGGAGCGGATCTTCCTCGAGGTCGGGCCTGGCCAGACCCTCTGCACGCTGGTGATGCAGCACCCGGCCCGGCCCGCCGGGCAGACCGTCCTCCATTCGCTGCGCCATCCCCAGGACCGGCAGTCGGACGTCGGGTTCCTGCTCCAGGTCCTGGGCAAGCTCTGGCTGGCGGGCACGGCGGTCGACTGGGCCGGTTTCTACGCCGGCGAGCGCCGCCGCCGGCTGCGCCTGCCGTCCTATCCGTTCGAGCGTCAGCTCTATTGGATCGAGCCGCGGCGCCAGAGCTTCGAGGACCTGGGCCGACGGGTCGCTGCGGCCAAGCAGCCGGACGTCGCCGACTGGTTCTGGGTCCCCGCCTGGCGCCAGGCGTCCTGGCCGCGCCGGGAGGCGAATGCCGCCGATACTGCCGATGCCGCCGTGCCGGCTGCCGCTTCCTGGCTGCTGTTCGTCGACCGGCAGGGCCTGGGCGGGCGGCTCGCCGAGCGGTTGCGCGAAGCGGGTCATCGGGTGGCGGCGGTGACGCCGGGGGACGCCTTCACGCGGCTGGGCGAGGACGCCTGGACCGTACGCCCACGGGAGCGCGGCGACTACGCGGCCCTGCTCCGCGACCTCGCGGCGGACGGTCGGTCTCCCGACGCCATCCCGCACCTCTGGTGCGTCGGGGCGGCAGCGGAGGGGATGGCGCTTGCCGACCTGGGGTTCTACAGCCTGCTCGCCCTAGCCCAGGCCCTCGGCGAGCGCCCGGCTCCGCAGCCGGTGCGGATCGAGGTCCTCTCGACCGGCGTCCAATCCGTCACCGGCGACGAGCGGATCGAGCCGGAGAAGGCGCTCGTCCTGGGCCTCGTCAAGGTCGTCCCGCAGGAGATGCCGCACCTCGCCTGGCGCTCGATCGACGTCGATCTACCGGTCGAGCGGGAGCGCGCCCGGGTCCACCGGCTCGCCGCCGAGCTGACGGCGGCCCTCGCCGCGCCGCCGCCCCCCGCCGAGGGTGTGATCGCCTACCGCGGCGCCCACCGTTGGGTGCAGGGCTTCGAGGCGGTGCGGCTCCCCAGGCCAGGGGGCTCCGGTGGGCTCCGGCCGGGAGGGGTCTATCTGATCACCGGCGGCCTCGGCGGCCTGGGTCTGGCGCTCGCCGAGCACCTCGCTCGCACGGCCAAGGCCCGGCTGGTCTTGACCGGCCGCTCCCCCTTCCCGGCGCGGCAGGACTGGGACGGCTGGCTCGGTCGGCAAGGGGAGGACGACCGGACGAGCCGCAAGATCCGCCGGCTCCAGGCGCTCGAGGAGTCGGGGGCGGAGGTCTTGATCGCGCGTGCCGACGCCGGCGATTCTGCGGCGATGCGCGCCGTCCTCGCCGCGGCGCACGAGCGCTTCGGCCGGCCGCTCTCCGGGGTGATCCACGCCGCGGGGCTCCCGAGCGGCGGCATGATCCAGTTGAAGACCCCGGAGGCGGTGGCGGCGGTCCTGGCGCCCAAGGTCCAGGGCACGCTCTCCCTCGCGGCAGCGCTGGCCGACGAGTCGCTCGACTTCCTCGTGCTCTGCTCGGCCGTCAACTCGGTTCTCGGCGGCTTCGGGCGGGCGGATTTCTGCGCCGCCAGCGCCTTCCTCGACGCCTTCGCCCAGGAGCGCGCGGCGCAGCGCGAGGGCCAGACCGTGGCCCTCGGCTGGGATACCTGGAGCGAGACCGGCGTGGTGGCCGAGAGCGAGCTGCCGCCGGATCTCGCGGCGGTGCGGCGGGAGAGCCTCCGGCACGGCATGTCGACCCGGGAGGGGCTGGAGGTCTTCGACCGCGTCCTGGCGAGCGGGCTGCCGCGGGTGGTGGTCTCGACCCGGCCCCTGCCGGTTCTGCTCGAGCGGGACCTCCCGGCCGTGGCCGCCGAAACAGCCGCCGAGACGGCCGCCCGGTCTCCCCGGCTGGCGGCCTCCCACGGCCGGCCCTCGCTGAGCACCGCCTACGTGGCTCCCGAGAGTGAGGACGAGCGGACGATCGCCGGCATCTGGGAGGAGTTCCTGGGCATAGAAGGGCTCGGCGTCCACGACAACTTCTTCGAGCTTGGCGGGCACTCGCTGATGGCGACGCAGATCACCTCGCGGTTCCGCCACACCTTCGAGGCCGAGCTTTCCATCGCCCGCTTCTTCGACGCGCCGACGATCGCCGGGCTGGCTGCCGCCCTCTCCCGTCCGGCCGAGCGGACCGGCGAGCCGGCGAGCGCGCCCATCCCGGCGCTGCCGCGCGACGGCCGGGCCTTCCCCCTCTCCTTCGCCCAGCAGCGGCTCTGGTTCCTCGACCAGCTCGAGCCCGGCAGCTCCTGGTACAACATGCCCATCCCCCTGCGCCTGCGGGGTCGTCTGGACGCTGCGGCCCTGGCCGCGGCCCTGGCCGAGGTCGAGCGGCGCCACGAGGCGCTGCGCACCACCTTTACCCTGGCCGGAGAGGGGACGGAGGAGGAGACGGCGGTCCAAGTGGTCGGCCCCCCTTCCGGTCTGCCCCTGCCGCAAATCGACCTGCGGGGCCTGCCGCCTGCCGTGGGGGAGGCCGAGCTCCTGCGCCTGGCGCGGGCCGAGGCCGGCCGTCCCTTCGCTCTGGCACGCGGGCCGCTCGAGCGCGCGCTCCTCTTCGCGCTGGGCGAGGGCGAGCAGGCGCTGCTCCTCAACCAGCACCACATCGTCTGCGACGGCTGGTCGCTGGGTGTGCTGGTGCACGAGATGGGAACGCTCTACGAAGCCTTCGCCCACGGCCGCCCGTCGCCGCTGCCGCCGCTGCCGATCCAGTATGCCGACTTTGCCGTCTGGCAGCGGCGGCTCCTCTCCGGCCCGGAGCTCGATCGCCTCCTGGCGTATTGGCAACGGCAGCTCGCGGGCATGCCACCGCTGCTCGAGCTGCCCACCGACCGGCCGCGTCCCAGCGTCCAGACCTTCCGCGGCGCCACCCTGCCGGTGGCTCTGCCGCCCGGCACCACGGCCGCGGTCCAGGCTTTTTCCCGGCGCGCCGGGGCGACCCCGTTCATGACCCTGCTCGCCGCCTTCCTGGCGCTGCTCCACCGCACCACACGGCAGGACGACCTGGTGGTCGGCTCGCCCATCGCCAACCGTGGCCGGGCCGAGATCGAAGGGCTGATCGGCTTCTTCGTCAACACCCTGGTGCTGCGGACCGACCTCGCCGGAGACCCGCCGTTTCGCGAGCTGCTGGCGCGGGTCCAGGCGATGGCGGCCGACGTCTACGCGCACCAGGATCTGCCTTTCGAAAAGCTGGTGGAGGAGCTGGCGCCCGGGCGCCAGCTCTCGCACAATCCGCTCTTCCAGGTCATGTTCCTGCTGCAGAACGCCCCGATGCCGGAGCTCGGCATCTCCGGGCTGACCCTAGGCCCGCTGCCGATCGGCAACAGCATCTCCAAGTTCGATCTCTCCCTCTACTTCTGGGAGGGTGGCCCCGAGCTCGTCAGCTCGCTGGAGTACAACACCGACCTCTTCGATGCCTCGACGATCGCCCGCCTGGCCGCTCACGTCGTGAGCCTGATCGCGGGAGCGCTGGCCGGCCCGGAGCGGCGCCTCTCGGCCCTGCCGCTCCTCTCGCCCGCCGAGCGCTGGCAGCTGCTCGGCGAGTGGAACGACACCTTCGCCGACTCTCCCGGCGCCTGCCTGCACCTGCTCTTCACCGCCCAGGCGGCGCGGACGCCGGATGCCCTGGCCGTCACCGACGGGCAGGGGCGGGAAGGGCTCACCTACGCGGAGCTCGCCCACCGGGCCGACCGGCTGGCCCGCCACCTGCGCACCCTGGGCGTCGGCCCCGACGTGCCGGTCGCCGTCTGCCTGCGCCGCTCGCCGGCCATGACGCTCGCCGTGCTCGCCGCGCTCGCCGCCGGCGGTGCCTACGTCCCGGTCGACCCCTCCTATCCCCGCGAACGGCTGGAGAGGATGCTGGCGATCGCCCGGCCCCGCGTGTTGTTGACCGAGACCGGGCTGCGGGAGGCGATCCCTGCCGGCGACTTCGCGGTGCTCTGCCTCGACGACGGGGATGCCCGCGCCGGGGCGCGGGTCGAGATCGCCGCCCCCGCCCTGGCGGAGGTGGTCCGTCCCGACCACCTCGCCTACGTCATCTTCACCTCGGGATCGACCGGCGTACCCAAGGGCGTCGCGATGCCGCACCGGTCGCTGGCGAACCTGATGGCCTGGCAGCTCTGCCTCTCGGCGCTCGGCCCGGGGGCGAGGACGCTGCAGTTCGCCTCCCTCTCGTTCGACGTCTCCTGCCAGGAGCTATTCTCGACCTGGGCGGCCGGCGGCACGCTGGTGCTGATCTCCGAGGAGCTGCGCCTCGATGCGGCGGCGCTGCTCGCGGCGCTCTGCGATCAGGGGATCGAGCGCCTGTTCCTGCCGTTCGTGGCCCTGCAGCAGCTGGCGGAGGTCGCGATCGAGCGGGGTGTCTGGCCGCGGGCGTTGCGCGAGGTCGTCACCGCCGGCGAGCAGCTCCAGATCACCAAGGCGGTGGCCGAGCTGTTCAATCGGGTTCCGGAGTGCGCTCTGTTCAACCAGTATGGCCCCGCGGAGACCCACGTGGTGACCGCCCACGCCCTCGTCGGGCCGGCGCGGCGCTGGCCCGCCCTGCCGCCGATCGGCGTCCCGGTCACCAACGCCCGCATCCTCCTGCTCGACCGGGCGTTCGGCCTCGTGCCGGCCGGCGTGCCGGGGGAGCTCTGGATCGGCGGCGACGGCCTCGCCCGGGGCTATCTCTCCCGGCCGGACCTGACCGCCGAGCGTTTCGTGCCGGACCCCTATGGGGAAGCTGGCGAGCGGCTGTACCGCACCGGCGATCTCGCGCGCTGGCGGGCCGACGGCAACCTGGAGTTCCTCGGCCGCATCGACCAGCAGCTCAAGATCCGCGGCTTCCGCGTCGAGCCGGGGGAGGTCGAAGTGGTGCTCGCCGCCCATCCGGAGGTGCGCGAGTGCGTCGTGCTGGCGCGACCGCCGCTCCAGAACGGGCAGGCGGGCGCCCGCCTGCTGGCCTACGTGGTTGCCGCCCAAACGGGCCGGCTTTCCGCCGGTGCCCTGCGGGACCATCTCAAGGGCTCTCTCCCGGAGTACATGGTGCCGTCGGCGTTCGTGCTCCTTCCCGCGCTGCCGCTCACCCCGAGCGGCAAGGTGGATCGCCAGGCCCTGCCGGCGCCGGAGGCGGAGCCGGGCGGGGAGGAGGAGACCGCGGCGCCGCTCGCTCCCACCGCGGAGATCCTGGTGGGAATCTGGCGGGAGGTGCTGGGGCGGGAGCGGGTCGGGGTGCGGGACGATTTCTTCGCCCTCGGCGGACACTCCCTGCTCGCCACCCAGGTGGTGTCGCGGGTGCGGGCGGTGTTCCAGGTCGAGCTGCCGGTGCGGCGTCTGTTCGAGACGCCGACGGTCGAGGCGCTGGCCCGCGGGGTGGAGGAGGCGCTCGCCGGAGAGGCGCGGCTCTCGGTCCCGCCGATCCTGCCCCTCGCGCCGGAATCGCGGCAGGGCGATCTGCCCCTCTCCTTCTCCCAGGAGCGGCTGTGGTTCCTCGACCAGCTCAACCCGGCCTCGGCGGTCTACAACCTTCCCACCGCCTTCCGGCTCGACGGCGACCTCGACCTCGCGGCCTTCCGGGGGAGCCTCGGCGAGATCGTGCGCCGCCACGCCATTTTGCGCACCACCTTCGCCCGGGTCGGCGATCGGCCGGTGCAGCGGATCGCGCCCGCGGCGGCAGTCCCCGTGCCGCGCGTCGACCTCCTCGCCTTGCCGGCGGAGGCAGGGGAGCGCGAGGCGCGGCGGCTGGGGCGGGAAGAGGCGACGCGACCGTTCGACCTGGCGCGCGGGCCGCTCCTGCGCGCCGTGCTCCTGAGGCTCGCCCCGCGCCGGCACGCCGCCCTCTTCACCGTACACCACATGGTGGCGGACGGCTGGTCGATGGGGGTGCTGACGAGCGAGCTGCAGGCCCTGTACACGGCCTTCCTGCACGGCCGGCCGTCGCCCCTCGCCGAGCCGCCGCTGCAGTATGCCGACTTCGCCGTCTGGCAGCGGACCGAGCTCGCGGGCGAGGTCTTCGAGCGGCAGCGCGCCTATTGGCGGCAGCGGCTCGCCAGCGCGCCGGGGACGACGACGTTTCCGGCCGATCGCGCCCGTCCGGCGGTGCAGCGCTTCCGCGGCGGGCAGCTGAGCATGGCCTGGAGCGCCGAGCAGACGGCGGCCCTGCGCGCCGCTGGCCGCCGCTGCGGCGCGACGGAGTTCATGGTCCTGCTGGCGGGGCTCCTGGCGCTCCTCCTGCGCACCACCGGCCAGGAGGACCTGGTCGTCGGCTCGCCCATCGCCGGGCGCACGCGGCGAGAGCTGGAGCCGCTGATCGGGTTCTTCCTCAACACCCTGGCGCTACGCGCGGAGATCACCGGCCGGCTCCCCTTCGCCGTCCTGCTGGCGCGCCTCCGCGAGCGGACGCTCGAGGCCTACACCCACCAGGACCTGCCGTTCGAAAAGATCGTCGAGGACCTGGCGCCGGAGCGCAGCCTCGCCCACGCGCCGCTGTTCCAGGTCCTGCTCGTATTGCAGAACGCTCCCGCCGAGGCACTGACCCTGCCGGACCTGGAGCTGCGGCGGATGGAGACCGCGAGCCTCACCGCGAAGTTCGATCTCAGTCTCAACCTGAATGCCGCGGGCGGCCGCCTCGCCGGGGCCTGGATCTACAACCGCGACCTCTTCGACGTCTCGACGATCGAGCGGCTCCTGGGGCAGCTCCGCACCCTCGCCGCGGCGGCCTTCGCCGCGCCGGAGCGGCCGCTCGCCGAGCTGCCCCTCCTCTCGCCGGCCGAGGAGCAGCAGCTGCGGGATTGGAACGCGACGGGCACCCGCTATGGGCAGGCGGAGCGCTCTCTCCCCGCGCTGCTGGCGGAGCAGGCCGGGCGGACGCCGGAGGCGACGGCGGTGCGCTTCGCGGACGAGGTGCTGACCTACCGCGAGCTCGACCGGCGGGCCCACGCCCTGGCCGCGCGGCTGCGCGACCTGGGCGTCGGGCCAGAGATGTGCGTGGGGATCGCCGCCGAGCGCTCGCTCGAGCTGATGATCGGCCTGCTGGCGATTCTCCAGGCCGGCGGCGCCTACCTTCCCCTCGACCCGACCCACCCGGCCGAGCGTCTAGCCTACATGCTGGCCGACGCCCAGGCGAGGGTGCTCCTGGTCCAGCCTCACCTCGCGTCGTCGTTCCTCGTCGAGGATGTCCAGGTCGTGCCGCTCGAACGACAGGCGGTCCTCGACCTTCCCTGTCTGGCGTCGGTGCAGCCGGATCATCTGGCCTACGTGCTCTACACCTCGGGGTCGACGGGTCGGCCCAAGGGGGTGATGAACACCCATCGCGGGATCGTCAACCGGCTGCTCTGGATGCAGGCGCAGTACGGCCTCGGCGCGGACGACCGGGTACTCCAGAAGACGCCGGTCTCCTTCGACGTTTCGGTCTGGGAGCTCTTCTGGCCGCTCCTCACCGGCGCCCAGCTGGTGGTCGCCCGGCCGGGCGGTCATCAGGACCCCGCCTACCTGTCCGAGGAAATCGCCCGGCGGGAGGTCACCACCCTGCACTTCGTCCCCTCGATGCTTCGCGCCTTCCTGGAGAGCCCGGGCATCGAGCGCTGCACCGCGCTCGCGCGGGTGTTCGCGAGCGGCGAGGCGCTGCCCGCGGAGCTCGAACGGCGCCACGTCTCGCGTCTCGCGGCTCCCCTCTACAACCTCTACGGACCGACCGAGGCGGCGGTCGACGTGACCCACTGGACCTGTGAGCCGGAGGGTCTCCGGAGCAGCGTGCCGATCGGCCGGCCGGTGGCCAATACCCGGCTCCACCTCCTCGATCGCGAGGGGTGGCCGGTGCCGGTCGGCTCGCCCGGCGAGCTGTTCATCGGCGGGGTGCAGGTGGCGCGCGGCTACCGCGGCCAGCCGGCCCTGACCGCGGAGCGCTTCGTGCCAGATCCGTGGGGCGGAGAGGCCGGGGCGCGGCTCTATCGCAGCGGCGACCTGGCGCGGTGGCTGCCGGACGGCGCCGTCGACTTCCTCGGTCGCACGGATCACCAGGTCAAGGTGCGGGGGTTCCGCATCGAGCTGGGGGAGATCGAATCGGCCCTGCTCGCCTGTCCGGGAGTCCGCGAGGCGGTCCTCGTGGCGCGGCAGGAGGGCGGCGCCTTGGGGATGCGGCTGACCGCCTATGTCGCCAGTCCTGACGGAGAGGTGACGGCGGCCGGGCTGCGCGAGGCCCTGGCGCGGCAGCTGCCCGAGTACATGGTGCCCGCGGCGTTCGTCGTCCTCCCCGCCCTCCCCCTCCTGCCCAACGGCAAGGTCGACCGCGGGGCCCTGGCGCGACTCCCGATCGCGCCCGAAGAGCGGCGCGGTGCCGGGGGGGCCGAGCCAAAGACCGCCTGCGAGCGCGAGCTGGCCGCGCTCTTCGCCCACACCCTCGGCCACGACCGCTTCGGCCTCCACGACTCCTTCTTCGAGCTCGGCGGCAACTCGATCGCGGGCGCCATCCTGATCGCCCGGCTCCAGGAACGGCTGGGCGAGATCGTCCACGTCGTCTCGCTCTTCGACCACCCGACGGTCGCCGGCCTCGCCGCCCACCTGACGCGCGAGCATGGGGCGGCGGTGGCGCGGCTCTGGGGTGGCGGGCTCCCGGCGCTGCTGGAGGCGGCCCGGGCGCGGATCGACGCCGCGCGGCTCACGGTCTTCCGCGACCTGATGGCCGCGTCCGTCCGGACCGCGCCGGAGGAGGAGGCGCGCAATCCGCGCGCCGTCTTCGTCCTGGCGCCGCCGCGCTCCGGCTCGACGCTGTTGCGTGTGCTCCTCGGCGGCCATCCGCAGCTCTTCGCGCCGCCGGAGCTCGAGCTGCTCAACTTCCCCACCCTCGCGGCCCGGCGGGCCGCCTTCTCTGGCCGCGACGGGTTCCGCCTGGAAGGCGCCATCCGCGGCGTGATGGAAGCGTTCCGGTGCAGCGCGCAGGAGGCGCGGGAGCTCGTCGAGGGCCGGGAGGCCGAGGGTTGGTCGACCCTGCGCTTCTACGGCTGGATGCAGGGCGCGATCGGCGGCCGGACGCTGGTCGACAAGACGCCGAGCTACAGCTGGAGCCCGGCGGCGCTGGAGCGGGCGGAGGCCGGATTCGAGGCGCCGCTCTATCTCCACCTCGTGCGCCACCCCCTGGGCGCCATCCACTCCTTCGAGGAGGCGAAGCTCGATCAGATCTTCTTTCCGCGGGCGACCGCCTTCTCGCGCCGCGAGTTGGCGGAGCTCTCCTGGGTGGTAGGCCATCTGAACATCCTGGAGTTCCTGGAGCGCCTGCCCGCGCGCCGCCGTTACACCCTCCATTTCGAAGCGCTGCTGCGGCGTCCGCAGGAAGTTTTGACCGACCTCTGCGACTTCCTGGGCGTCGGCTTCGACCCCGAGATGCTGGACCCGTACGGGCGGCCCGAGGGGCGCATGACCGACGGCCTGCACGCCGCCTCGCGGATGCTGGGAGACGTCAAGTTCCACACCCACTCGGGGCTCGCCCCCGAGGTGGCGGAGCGCTGGCAAGAGAGCCGTTCCGAGGCCGAGCTGAGCGACGTCGCTCGCCAGCTCCATGCCGATCTCGGCCGGCGTTCGGGGAGCGTGAGGGTGGCGCTGGACGCCCCTTCCGGTCATCCCGGCTGTCTGGTAGGTCTCCAGCGCGGCGGCGCCCAGCGCCCGCTGTTCCTCGTCCATCCGGTCTTCGGCGACGTGCACTTCTATCGCCACCTGGCCGGCGCGCTCGGCCCGGAACGGCCGGTCTACGGCTTCCAGGCGGTCGGTCTCGACGGCATCGGCGAGCCGCTGTCGTGCATCGAAGAGATGGCTGCCACCTATTGCCAGGCGCTCCGCATGGTGCAGGCCGCGGGACCGTATCGGCTCGCCGGCAGCTCGATGGGCGGCGTGATCGCGTACGAGATGGCGCAGCAGCTGCGCGCCGACGGGGACGAGGTGGCGCTCCTCGGGCTCGTCGATGCGTGGCTCTTGGACGACTCCATCCCGGAGGTCGGAAGCGAGGAGGCGGAGCTTGCGATCCTCGCCTACCTGACCGGTGCGTCCGACGCCGGCGAGGCCTTGCGGCAGTTACCGCGCGAGGAGCGGCTCGCCGCCATTCTCGACCGCGGACAGGCGGTGGGCGGCCTGCCCGCGTCTTTCGGCCGGCGCGAGCTCCTGCGGCTGTGCGAGGTCTTCGTCAAGAACGGCCAGGCCCTGCGGACCTACCGGCCGCAGTCGTACGCGGGCTCCCTCGTCTACTTCCGGGCCGCGGCCAGCCGCTCCACGGAGAGACCCGAGGCGGCCTGGAGCGACCTCTGCGGCGGTCGCGTCGAGGTACAGATGGTGCCGGGGGACCACCTGTCCGCCCTCTTCCCGCCGCATGTCTCGGTTCTCGGCGCACGGCTGCGGGAGGTCCTCGCGCGCGCGGAGGGGCTACACCTCAGGGTATAGGCGGTGGCACGGGATTTCAGCGACGGCGCCTACTCACTTCGGAGGCCGGGCTCCTCAAGGGAAGAGCGGCCACTGGCCGTTGACCGGCTGGAACAGAGCTACTGCCCCGATCCGTACGGCCAGATGGGCGGCTGGTACAACCGCATGTCGATCCTCGCCGGGGCATCTGGCCGCCGATCCGCAGGGGAACGTAGAACTCGTCGAAGCGCAGCTTGCCGAGGTCGCCACCCCCTAAGCCGAGGAGGCTCAGGCGTAACGCGCGGCGGCCCAGGCGCGGTAGCGGTCCAGGGGATCGGGGCGAGGCTCCTCCGGGCGCCGCCGGCGAATCCCGTTCGGCCAGGCGGTCGAGGGAGGCCGCCGTCCAGCCGCCGCGCAGGTCGGACCACTTGAACTGCCGGAGAATCGTCGGAAGCTTGGGCTTTGCGGCGCACCGGGGAGGAGGACCGGGATGACCGGGATGCGGCGTTCGACCGCCTGGGAGGGGAGGGCCCGCATCTCCAGATCCTCCCAGGGGCCGAGGCCGTCTTTCCCCACCAGGACTAAACCGGCGCCGGCCGTCTTTGACGACCGTCTCCAGAACCTCCTGCCAGCGATCACCGGGAAGAGGGCATCGAGCCGATCTGGAGCGTCACCGACGCCGGCCACCCGGCAGGGTTATGCCGAGGCAGTCAGGGCCGGAAGTGCTCCCGTGGCGGCCGGAAGGGCGCAACGAGGAGATCGTGCGAGCCGGGCTCGACGCGGACGGGAAAGTCCGGGTAGTCGGCGCGGATCTCGTCAGCGACGCGATTCAGAGACTGCGCGAGCCTGCGGTCGAGCTGGTCGACGCTGGCGAGCTGGCGGCGGACGATCTTCCAGGGGATCACACATGGAGTGCGAGCCGACCAACAGCGGTAGAGAAGATAGGAAGCGGCATCCCAGAAGAGAGGCCGGTTGTGAAACCGCCGCATGAGGGCGAGCGGCAGGACGACGGGGTTATTGCGCAGGTATTCGTGAAACGCCGGGTCGAGAAGGATACCGTAGCGCTTGATGTCCGAGGGCAGGAGGGAGAGCTGAGGGCGGGTCTCCGCGGCGAGGAGCCGCCGGGCCTCGACGCCGTCTCTCGGAGTGAAGGCTCTCTGGAGAGGCCTCATGTTAAGGCGGGAGACGCCGCCCGGGGTGCGGAGGAGCAGAGTCAGGGAGAAGCTCAGGAGGCGCCGGAGGCGCTCCTCGAAGCGCCGGTACTGGACGCCGGAGCGGGCGAGGCGGAAGGCCTCGAAGAAGTCGGTCAGGCTGGTGAAGGTGACGAAGCCGGTGTCGTAGGTGAGGGTCGTGATCCAGGAGAGAAGAGCGCGGTCGGCTCCGTAGGGGGTGGGGACACCGGGCTCGGTGGTCGAGAGATAGACGGTCAGGTGGGTGTCGGCGCCGAGGTGAGCCTCCCGGACGACGGTGGTCAGCGGACTTCTCTAGTAGGGGAAGCCAGAGAAGACGAGGGCCTTGGCCGCGAGGAGGAGAGACTTGGGGTCGTCGGGCGGGTCGACAACCGGCGTCAGGGTGGGGTGGGGGGCTAGTAGTCTGTCATTCCAGGAATGATGGGTATAGCCTCCGCAGCTTGATCCGGGCGTCGGCGGTCGTGAATTTCCAGTTGGCACCGATCCTGGCCTCGTTGCGCTGGCTTTCCCAGGCCGCGATCTCTTGCTGCAGGAGCTCGGGATTGGCAATCCGCCGATCCAGACACTGACGCTGCAGAATACTAAATTCGCCCTCGGCCATGTTGAGCCAGCTGCCATGCTTGGGAGTGTAGTGGACCTCTAAACGGCTCCATAGCCGACGGGCCTCTGCGGGAGCAAAGGTCTCGTATAGCGAGGCGCCAGAGTGTGTGTTGAGATTATCCATGATCAAAACCACCCGCTCGGCCTCAGGATACCGATGGTCTAGGAGATCTTGGATGAACCGCGCAAAGTCTTGGCGAGTCCTCTGCTCGGTGACCTCGACGTGACGCCAGCCCGCCAGGGGCTCAAAGGCCACAAATAGGGTGGCCACGCCGTTGCGGCGATACTCGCAGTCATAGCGCTCGACGCTTCCGGGTTTCCCGGCGATCGGCTGCCGGACCTCTTCGAGAAGCTGCTTTGTGCTCTCGTCCATGCACACCACCGGATGCGAACGGTCATGGGGCCGCCCATAAACCTCCAGGACATCTTCCATCCGGCAGACAAACTCGGCGTTGTGCTCGGCAGGGATGCACCAGCATTCCTTCAGGTGGGGCTTGATCTCGTTTTTTTAGCACGCTGCGGACAGTCTCATAGGAAATCGACTCAACATACTCCAAGATCACCATCTGGTCAGCCAACAGGCGGAGGGTCCAGCGAGCTTGCCCTTCGGGAGCGGGACTACAGGCCAGAGCCAACAGGCGGGCCTCCTGCGCCCTGTCGAGTCGACGGCGAGATGGGCGCGGCATCTTGCGACGATGGATTACAGCTTCCAGCCCTTGCTCGACGAAGCGTTTCCTCACCCGAGCCACTGTGGCGGGACTCACGTCGAGGGCAGTGCAGATCTGCTCATCGGTCCAGCCTGGGCCTGCCAGGCCAGCATCAGCCTTCAAGAGAATGCGGCCATGTGTCTGCCGTTTGGCGCTTGTACGGCCCGTAGAGATCAACTTCTCCAAGCTCGCTCGCTCTTCTGGATTGAGGGCGACCAGATAGCTTTTTCGCATCCCAAGTACCTCCAGGAGTAAATTCTAGCCTCCATAGAGACGCTTGGCATTCAAATCCACCACTTCTAGGCTGACAGACTACTAGGGCGGGCGGAGCCGGGACCTTCGTCCCGGGGGTGTCGTCGCCACGAGGGGCGGGTTCAACCGGCCGGAGGAACCTTAGTGCGTTAGTAAGCCAATGCTGAAACCCTGGTCTGGAGGCCCGCCGGCCGGGCTTGTCGTGGCGGTTCACCGGGGCCACTTGGTTGAGATACAGAGCGCCATGGTGCCGGAAAATTCGGTACACTTTCGGTACAGTGCTCGCCAAACCTGGGCAATCCTCCACAACCCTCGGGTACCCCCTCGGAGGGTGGAAACGATGCAGAATGAGAGAGTTGACGTGTTGTGGAGGTTTGTGGAGGATTGGCCCGGACGGACTTTTAATCCGCGGGTCCAGAGTTCGAGTCTGACGGCCGACCATTCCCAACCAAGCGAGTCGGGGTTTCCGCGGAGCTTCCGTCCCCCACCGCAGCCTCCAGGGCCAGCCGGCCCCTCCGGGCGACCCCGCGCCGTCTTTATTAAGCCCTTCCAAAATCAGGGAGTTGGAGGGTCAGGTGTCGCAGGAAGGTCAGGACCCTCGGCGGGATTGAGACACTCTTCGTAGTAGCACCGCGTCCTTACATAGTGAATAAAGAAGTCGGTGGAGAAAGCGAGCTCCGAGCAAAGTCAACCCTTGTCTGGCGCAGGCCGGAAATGCTCTCGTGGTGGCCGCCAGGGCCCGACCAGAAGATCGTGGGTCCCCGCTTCAACCCGGGCCGGGAAGTCCGGGTAGACCTGGCGGATCTCGCCGGCGACCCGGTTGAGGGTGGAAGCGAGACGTCGGTCGTGCTGGTCGAGGCTCGCCAATTGCCGGCGGATGCGCCGCCAGGAAATCCGCGACGCGGTCAGGGCCGACCAGCAGCGATGGAGAAGGTAGGAGGCGCCATCCCAGAAAAGGGGGCGGCTGTGGAACCGCCGCATCAAGGGTAAGGGCAGGACGACCGGGCTTCCGCGCAGGTAGTCGTGAAAGGCCGGGTCGAGGATGATCCCGTACCGCCTCAGCTCGGAGGGGAGAAACGAAAGCTGGGAGCGGGTCTCCGTCGCGAGCAGCCGCCGGACCTCGGCACCATCCCGCGGTGTATAGGCCTTCTGGATGGGTCTCATGTTGAGCCGGGCGGTACCGCTTGGAGTTTTTAGGAGCAACGTCAGTGAGAGACTGAGAAGCCGCTCCAGGCGCTCCCCGAATCGCTGATACTGCACGCCAGACCGGACGAGTTGGGAGGCCTCGAAGAAGTCGGTCAGGCTGGCGAAGTTGACGCAGCCGGTGTCGTAGGTGAGGGTGGTGATCCAGGCGAGCAAGGCGCGGTCGGCGCCGAAGGGGATGGGAACACCGGGCTCGGTCGTCGAGAAGTAAACGGTGAGGTGGGTGTCGGCTCCGATCTGGGCCTCCCGGGTGATCGTCGTCAAGCGACTTTGCTTGTAGGGGAAGCCGCAGAAGACGAGGGCCTTGGCCGCGAGGAGGAGGGTGTGAGGGTCGTCGGGGCGCTCGGCGAGGGTTGGCCGAGGGACCAACGAAGGGGTCCCTGGGGCCACGGCAGCCTCCTTGACGGCCTCTTTGACCGTGCGTAAAGGCAGGGAGGCCAGGATCGGAGCAAGAGGCTTCACCTCTGTTCGCCTTTCGTCATGGATGATGGGCCCTGAGGGCAGATTCCATGACACCGAGAGAACACCTGGAGACTCGTGCCGCCTTCGACCCAGCGCCGAAACTCCTCGTGGCGAGCAGACCGCGTGTTCGCCCGGTCTCCCGCCCCTGGTGCCTCACCCGCTCTGTTGCGTCAAAGGCCAGAACCCGTCCGGACTCCAGACTGATGTCGCCCAGAAGGGCGCGCAGATGCTCTTCTACCTTGGCCGCAGCCCTCGCGAGATCAGGGCCGTGCTGGTGGAGGTACACCGTGTCTGTCATCGGTGTGCCCCGGTGGCCGAGGAGCTGCTGCCGGTGCTCGGGGGCGATGATCCCCACGGAATGGGTCGACCAGCTATGGCGAAGGGCCTTGACTGGAATCTGCGACAGTCCCGCCTCTTTCAGGACGCAAGCCCAACCTTTGGTCAGGCGGAAAAAGGGAGAGCCGGGCTTGTCGCCAGGGATGGTCAGATGCTCGGAGCCCGCCGGACGGGGCATGGTCCGGATCAGCCGGACCGATTCGGGACCAAGGAAGATCCATCGCCCGCCTTCGCCGCCCCGGTCCCCCTTGGTGCGGGGCACTCCAATCCGGGGAATCGTGCTGTCGAGCCGGCACTACTGCAACGATGTCTGGAGCAGCTCCGAGCGATAGCGGGCGCCGGTATAGATCGCAAGACGCAAGGCGAAGAGGGTTCGGAGTGGGAGCGGCGCGGGTCGCCCGTGTGCGAGCCTCTCCTCGAAGTCGCGAAGTATGGTTCCTACCGCGGAGTACCCCGCGGCGTCCAAGAACTCCCTGGCTCTTGTCTCCTCGTATCGAGGCACCAGGCGGGCGGAGGCAGGGTTCCGGATGATCCACTCTCGCCGCAAGGCAAAGTTGAGGGCAGCATCGAGTTGCTGCAAGGCCCGGTTCGCTGTCGGGCGTCCCCCCGCCTTCGCTGCCGGCCGCCGCGCGAGGACATCGGAAGGAATCTCCCGGCGAAGCCGATGCACGACATCGGGCGTGACCTCTGTCAGTTTGAGAGGCCCGATCCTCGGCAGGAGATGCACCCTCCAGAGCTCGTCATAGGCCTCCAGAGTCCGCTCGCTCCGAGACTCGCCCCGGTCTCTCGGAAGTCGACTCTGTACTCCTCATAGAGCATCTGGACGGTCATGGAGCGGCCCCGGGCGAGGCCGGGGATCACCTCCTCGTCCTGGAACTGGCGGGCGAGGCGGATCGCTTCCCTCCGGAGGTCCTCGACCTCCTCGATGGACATCTCTGTCGAGACGGGGGCGAGCTTGTGCCACTTGCTCTTGTAGCGAACTCCGATATGCACCGAGGTACCGCGCACGCGGAGGCAGACGAGTGTGTTGCCTCTCTCCAAAACGAAGTAGCCCGAACGTGCCTTCGAGGTGTCGGGTTCACGAAAGGCGCGCCGGATGACATCCGGGTTGATGCGGGTGACAGGCGGGCGAACCGGGGGGGCGGGTCATGGCCAGCCCCTTCTCGGTAGTTGACTGCTGTAGACCTCTGACATGACGCCTCCCATTGGACTCGGCCCCCCAAGAGGGCCGGGTACTTATTGGGTACTTATTCCGCGTTACCTCGGGCTGCTTTGCGCCACCCTAGGCATCGAGAAGGGGGCGTAAGCAAGGCACAAGGAGGCGGAACTGCTACTTTCTGCGTCTGTCAGTGGTGGGGATGGGTGCGGTGGGTGAGACCCAAATGGGGTTCAGGGGGGTCCCGGGGGTTCAAATCCCGGCGTCCCGACCAATTTACCACTGACAGATCAAAGAGTTAAGCCTGCACGGTAACTGCTGAAAAGCAGGACCTAAAACGGCAGATTCGTGTGCTTGCGCCGCGGTGCCGCCGTCACCCGTTTCTGGGTGAGGCTCCCCAGGGCGCGGGCGAACGCGGCGCGGGTCTGCCGCGGCAGGATCACGGCGTCGACATACCCGCGCTCGGCGGCGCGGTAGGGGTTGCCGAAGCGCTCGCGGAACTCGGCCAACTTCTGCGTCCGGAGTTCCTCCGACTTCTCGCCCGCCCGTTCGAGCTCCCGCCGGTAGAGGACGTTCACCCCCGCCTCGGCGCCCATCACCGCGATCTCCGCCCAGGGATAGGCGAAGTTCAGGTCGCTGTGGACGTGCTTGCTGCCGAGCACGCCATAGGCGCCGCCGTAGGCCTTGCGGAGCACTACCGTGACCATCGGCGTCGTCGCTTCGCAGTAGGCGTAGAGGAGCTTCGCGCCGTGGCGGATGATGCCGCCCATCTCCTCCCGGACCCCGGGCAGGTAGCCCGGGGTGTCGACGAAGGTCAGGATCGGCAGGTTGAAGGCGTCGCAGAAACGGACGAATCGCGAGGCCTTGACCGAGGCCGAGACGTCGAGCGCCCCGGCCAGGTGGAGCGGCTGGTTGGCGACGATCCCCACCGCCCGGTTGGCGAGCCGGGCGAAGCCCACGACGATGTTTCTGGCGTGCTCCGCCTGCACCTCGAAGAACCGGCCGTCGTCGACCACCGTGGTGACCAGCTGCTTGACGTCGTAGCCCCGGTTCAAGTCCATGGGGATCAGCTCGTCGAGCGCCGGGTCCTCGCGCAGCGGGTCGTCCGCGCTCTCCCCCGGCAACGGCTCGCTCTGGTTGTTGGACGGCAGGTAGGCGAGGAGCTCGCGGACGCTCGTCAGGCAGGCCGCGTCGTCCCGGCACCGGAAGTGGACCGTCCCGGTCTCGCAGGCGTGGACCGCCGCACCGCCCAGGGCCTCCTGCGAGATCTCCTCCCCCGTCACCGAGCGGATCACCTCCGGGCCGGTGATGAACATGTAGCCCGTGGTGTCGACCATGAAGACGAAATCGGTGAGCGCCGAGATGTAGGCGGGCCCCCCGGCGCAGGGGCCCATGATGCAGGAGATCTGCGGCACGACGCCGGAGGCGCGGACCGTCCGCCAGGCGATCTCCCCGTAGGCGCCGAGCGCCGTGGCCCCCTCCTGGATGCGCGCTCCGCCGCCGTCGCAGAGGGCGACGACCGGCGCCCCGGCGGCGAGCGCCAGGTCCTGGACCTTGTTGATCTTCGCCGCCGTCATCTCCGCGACCGTGCCGCCGAAGACCGTGAAGTCCTGGGCATAGACGTAGACCGGGCGGCCATGGACCCGGCCGGAGCCGGTGACCACGCCGTCGCCGGGCACCTGCTGGTCGGCCATGCCGAAGTCGAGGCAGCGGTGGGTGACGAGAGCGTCGAGCTCGGTGAACGACCCCGGATCGAGCAAGAGGTCGATCCGCTCGCGCGCCGTCAGCTTGCCGCTCCGGTGCTGGCGCTCGATCCGCTCCGGCCCTCCCCCCGCCCGGGCCGCCCGCAGTCGGGCGCGGAGCTCGCGGATCTTGGGCGATTCCTCGGGGTGCGACGGGTCCTTCATGCCACGGCCGCTAGAGTACTTTCACCCCGGTCGTGGCGCGCACGTGCGTCAGGTACTCGAGCTGAGACGGCAGGGTCGAGACCAGCCGCTGGGCCTTCTCGCTCAGCAGGCGGAAGGCGTGGAGGGCTTTCTCCGGCTCGATGTGATCGAGGGCAGGCAGGTTCGACGGGGGACCGTAGTTGAGACCGAGCAGCATCACGGAATAAGAATAGGCCTCGAAACCGTGGAAGGCCGGGTTGATGTTCCTGGCGTTCGGCAGCCGTCTTTTCCACAGGTCGAGGCGCTCCGCGAGCTCCGCGGGGACCTGGACGCTCTTGGTGGCCTGCCAGAAACCGGTGTCGGCCCGGTCCGTCGCGCGATAGTGGAGAATGAGAAAATCGCGGACGCCGTCGATGCAGTCGCCCACCACCCGGTTGAAGTTCTTCACCGTGCTCTCCTCGATGACCGCGCCGGGGAAATGGTTCACCAGCTCCTCGATCCCATTCTGGATGAAGAAGATGCCCGTCGATTCGAGCGGCTCGACGAAGCCGCTCGAGAGGCCGATCGCCACGCAGTTCTTGACCCACGAGTTGCGGCAGCGGCCGATTCGCATGTCGATGTGCGCGGCGTTCAACCCGTCGGCGGCGGGCCCCAGGTGGCGGCGGAATTCCTCCTCCGCCTCGGCGCGGGAGCGGAAACGGCTCGAATAGACGTAGCCCGTTCCGATCCGTCCGTAGAGCGGGATGTTCCAGACCCAGCCGGCCGTCAGGGCGGTAGCCGTCGTGTACGGTTCGATGCCCTGGGCCTCGATGTCCCACGGCACCTGCATGGCCACGGCGCTGTCGCAGAGGAGCGATTCGGAGAAGGCGAGGAACGGCTCGCCCAACGTCTGGTTGATGAGCAGACCGCGGAACCCGGAACAGTCGACGTAGAGATCGCCGGCGATGACTCCGTGGTCGCGGGTGATCAGGTGGGCGATGCCGCCGTCCTCCCGGAGGACCACTTGGGCCACGTCGTCGACGACCTGCCGGACGCCGCGCTGGGTGGCGTACCCGGTGAGGAACCGCGCCAGGAGGCCGGCGTCGAAGTGGTAGGCGTAGGGATATTGCACTTTGTGATCGGCTAAGATGTTCCTCTTCCCCTGCCGGTCGACGGTGAAAAAGTCCTGGACCTTCTCGTCGAAGACGCGCCCGTCGAGAAACCGGGGCGACCGCTGGGCGTCGCAGAGGGCGGGGACGAGGAAGCAGGCGTAGTCGAAAGGCTCTTCGTGCCGCTTGACCTTGAGCCACCACTCGCCCAGGTTGAAACCCTCGACCACCTCGTAGCGCTGGAACGGATGGTAGAAATGGCCGCCCTCGGCTCGCCAGTCGACGAACTTGATCGCCAGTTTGTAGCTCGCGTTGCAGGACGGCATCCATTCGCTTTCGTCGAGCCCTAAGAAGTCGAAGAAGAGCTTGACGGTGCTGAAGGTCGCCTCGCCGACGCCGATCGTCTTGACGTTGGACGACTCGATCAGAGTGATGTCGACGCCGGGCAGGGATCTCTTCAGGTGGGATGCGGTCATCCAACCGGCCGTCCCCCCTCCCACGATGACAACCTTCTGCGCCATAGTGCTCTCCTTTTCCACGCCAGGATCGGGCCGGTGGCTCGCGGAGAGCCGTCTTACAGGGCTTCCTCGCGGGTCACCGGTTCCGCCATGCCCACGAGGATCGTGCGGTTGCCCAGGAAGGGGGCGCGGCCGTGGGCGACGATCATGTTGTCGAGCAGCAGGACGTCCCCCTGCTGCCAGGGGAAGCAGATCGTCGCCTGGTGGTAGGCGCTGCGCAGGTGGTCGAGGACCTCCGGTTCGATCCGGCTGCCGTCGCCGTAGTAGGTGTTGGCCGGCAGGTCCTCCTCGCCGAATTCCTGGCGCAGAGCTTTGGCCACCTCCGGCTCGTGGGTCGAGACGTGGAAGAAGGCCGCATGGTTGAACCACAGCCGCTCTCCCGTCCGCGGGTGCTTCGCCATGGCCGGGCGTACGGCACGGGTGCGCAGGCGGTCTCCGGCCTTCCATTCCACCTCGATGCCGCTCCTCCGGCAGTGCTCCTCCACCTGAGCCCGGTCGCTGGTCTGGAAGACCGTCTTCCAGCCGAGGCCCAGGCCGTCGCCGAAATTCCGCACGTACATCCAGCCTTTGGCGATGAAGCGCTCGCGCACCTCGGGATCGATGTGCGCGAAGACCCGGCGGACGTCGGCGATCGGGGTCTCGCCCCCGGCGGTGGGCTCCACCTGGCAGAAGAAGAAGATCCGGAGCGGCCAGACGTTCTGGTAGGAGTTCTCGTTGTGCAGGAAGATCGAGTAATTCGGCGGGTAATCGGTCGAGGTGTAGATCCGGCCCGCAACCACGCTCCGCGGGGAGGAACGCTCGCGGTACTCGAGCGACTCCCCGGCGATGGCGCGGATCAGGCGCTCGAGATCGCCGGGCTGGCGCAGGCCGAAGCCGCGAAAGAGGAGGCCACCGTGCCGGACGAGGCTGTCGTCCAGGAGGGCGCGCTGGCTCTCCGCCCAGCGGTGGAGGTCGACGCCGGGAACGCACGGCACGGCGAGCAGGGGGAGGGACCCGCCTTCGAGCAGGGGGTGCATCTCCACCAACGAATCGGTCGCGACGCTCACGACCTTGCGCTTGAACCCGCCGATCCCGCTCTTTGGTCCCTCGCTCATCGCCTCCGCCCTTCTCTGCCTACTCGTAGCGCAAGGTCTCGGCCGGGTCGAGCCCGCCCGCCCGCCGTGCCGGCACGAAGCTGGCGAGGATCGCCACGGCGAGCAGCATCCCCACCACTCCGCCCAGTGCCCACGGATCGGTGGGGCTCACGCCGAGCAGCAGCCGCGCCATGACCCTGCCCAGGAGGAGCCCGATCGCCAGGCCGACCACGAGACCGCCCGCGGTGAGCGTCAGGCCCTGGCGCAGGACCAGAAGGAGGACGTCGCTCGACCTCGCCCCCATGGCCATGCGCAGGCCGATCTCGCGCGTGCGCTGCGCCACGCTGTAAGACTGGACCGCGTAGAGCCCCACCGCAGCCAGGATCAACCCCAGGAGGCCGAAGGCGCTGGCCAGGGTGGTCATCACCTTGAACGGCAGGAGGGCCCGGCCGCTGATCAGCTGGTCGAGGCTGCGGACGTCGAAGACCGGCAGGTTCTCGTCCAGCGACCGCACCTCCCGGCCCACCGCCGGCACGAGGCTCGCGGGATCGCTGAAGGTCTTCACCACCAGGGTCGTCTTGGCCTTGTAGGACTGCTCGAAGGGCCGGTAGAAGTAGGGCAGGGGCGGCTCGGCCAGGATCCGGTACTTGCCCGTCTTCACCACTCCCACGACCTGGCAGGAGGTGCCGCCCAGCCCGCCCAACCGGATCTGCCGGCCGATCGGGTCCTTCTGGGGCCAGAAGCGTTTCGCCATGGCTTCGTTGACGACCACCACCGGCGCCCCGGTCGCGTTGTCCCGGCGGTCGAACGTCCGCCCGGCGAGGAGCGGGATGCCCAGGGTCTCGAAGTAACCCGGCTGCACGGAGCTGTAGAGCGCCTCGACCGTGCCCTTCTCGTTCCCGGCCTCGGAACCGGGGACGGCGACCTTCTCGCCGGAGGCATAGAAGTCGAGCGGCACGGGCCCGCCGATGACGGCGCTCTTCACCCCGGGCAGGCGCCGCACCCGCTCCTCGAGCTCGCGGTAGAACTGCCGTCCGGCGGCCTCGGAGTAGTCGCGGAGCGACAGGTCGACCGAGAGGGTGAGGACGTTTTTGGCCTCGAAGCCGAGGTCCAGCTGGCGCGCCTGGTTCAGGCTGCGCAAGAGGAGCGCCGCCCCGATCAGGAGCGGCAGCGAAATCGCCACCTGGGCGATCACCAGGGCCGAGCGCAGGGACGACCGGCGTTTCGAGCTGGTGGCCCCCGCCTCGCCCCGGAGGGGGGTGACGAGGTCCAGCCGGGAGGCCTGGAGCGCCGGCGCTAGGCCGAAGACCAGGCCGGAGAGCACCGCGAGGAGCGTCATGTAGAGCAGCACCCGGTGGTCGAGGCTGAAGTCGAAGGCGAAGGGGATGCTGCTCGGGGAGCGCAGCTGCGACATCAGGTGGCTCATCCAATCGGCGATGAGCAGCCCCAGAAGGCCGCCGGCCAGCGCCAGGAGCACGCTCTCGGTCAGCAGCTGCCGGATCAGCCGCCGGCGGCTGGCGCCGATCGCCAGGCGGACGCAGACCTCGCGGGTCCGCGCCGCAGACTGGCTCAAGAGCAGGTTGGCGACGTTGGCGCAGGCGATGAGCAGCACCATCCCCACCAGCGCCAGGAGCACCCCGGAGGCGATCGAGACGACGTTGCCCAGACCGGCCTCCAGACGCGCCTCGCTCTCTGGCACCACGGCGAGCGAGATCCCGTCGTTGGTGGTCGGGTACTGGCGCGCCAGCTCCCGGGCCAGAGCGCTCACCTGCGCCCGGGCCTGGGCCAGGCTCACCCCCGGCCGGCGCCGGGCCACCACCCGAAAGTCGCGCCGGTCGCGCCGGTCCAGGGGATCGGCCTCCGCCGGCACGATCTGCCGGTACATCGCCAACGGCACCCAAAGGTCGGGGGAGAACAGGACCTCGGTGCCGATGAAGCCGGGCGGCGCGATGCCCACCACGGTGAAGGGGAAACCGTTGAGCTTGACCGGCCTGCCGATCAGGTTCGGGTCGGCGCCGAAACGGCGTTCCCACAGGCCATGGCTGATGACGGCGACCGGGTGGCCGCCGCGTCTCTCGTCGTCCTCCGGCCCGAGGAGGCGGCCGCGCTCCGCGTGGGCGCCGAGCAGGGGGAAGTAGCTCCCGCTGACAATGTAGCCGTAGACCAGCTCGGTCCGGTCGCCGGCGCTCAGGCTGGCGTGGACCTGGTCGTAGGCCGCGGCAGCAGAGAAGAGCCGAGGCAGGCGCTCGCGGAGGTCCCGGTAGTCGGGATAGGAGAGGCCGAAAGGGAACGAGGTGTTGCGCTGCTCGGAGTTCATCCCCACGAGCTCGTCCGGGTGTTCGACGCCGGGCAGCGGCCGCAGGAGGATCCCGTTGACCAGGCTGAAAATCGTGCCGTTCGCCCCGATGCCCAGGGCGAGCGAGAGCACCAGCACGGCGCTGAAGCCCGGGCGTTTGCTGAACATCCGAAGCGCGAAGCGCAGGTCCTTCAACAGTGTTCCCATGACCTCCCCTGACGGTGGGGGGACATTACCATAGTCGGCCCGGGCTCACCCGCAATCGCCGGCCCGGCGGCCGGCCTCACCCACGGGCTCAAAGCCTCCTTCGCCCCTTGCGACGCCCGGCGGGGGGCTCTATGATCGGCCGGTCTCCCGCGCCGGCCCTCTTCCCCGACATCCGCCCTGGAGGATCCATGACCCCAACCTTCCACGCCACCTTCTCTCGTCGCCGGCGGGCCGGACAGATCGCGCTCTGCGCCGCCCTCCTCCTGCCGCTCCTTGCCGCCGCCAAGGCTCCGGGGGTGGCGCCGACCCCTGAGGCGGCCCAGACCTTCCATCCGACGCTTTCTTACCTCTTGCGGATCGACGGGCAGGTGGCGCCGGAGGGGAAGTTCTACGCCTCCGAGCACGACGACCTCTACCTGATCCTCAGCCGACAGCTCTCCGGGCCGGTGCTGCTCGACCTCCACGCCCAGACGGTTGCGACCCTCGCCCCGCTGCCCGCCGCGCGGGCCGACGGCACCCTCGTCGTGCCGGCCGGGACGGCCCGCAAACCCCAGGGGCAGTTCGAGGTCCAGGGGTCCTCTCCCGCCTTCACCGTGGAGGGCAGAAAGGTGCGGCTGGAGTATCCGGCGCCGCTCCTCGGCCTCCAGGGGGTCGCCGCCATCCGCGCCTACAACCCCGAGTACGACCGCCGGGCCGCCGCCTACCATCCCGACCCGGCAGCCCTGGCGCGGCTCGCCGCCGTTCAGCAGCCGGTGCGGCTGCGCGTCTACTTCGCCACCTGGTGTCCGGTCTGCTCGCGCGCCCTGCCCAAGCTGATCAAGGTGCTCGACGGCCTCAAGGGGAAACCCTTCGCGGTCGAGTACTACGGCCTGTCCGAGGACCGGAACGCCGATCCGGAGCCCGCCAGGATGAATCTCCAGGGTCTCCCGACCGCGGTCGTCTACCGGCAGGGGAAGGAGGTGGGGCGGATGACCGGCCAGCAGTGGCAGCAGCCGGAGGTCGCCCTCGACGCGCTCCTGGCCCCTGCCCGGTAGCCCCCGGGCGGCGGCGCCCGCGGTGAGGCTTCCCCTCATCGGCGGGCCCCCTCCGCCAGGGCCGACGCCGACCTCCCCGGCAGGTGAACCTGCGTCACCGCGTCGGCCCTGGCGAGGGCCGCGTCGAGCTCCGCGGCCAGCCCCGCGACGCAGGGCTCGTAGATCATGGTCGAGTGGTTGCCCGGCACCCAGCGGACCTCGATCGGCTGGCCGCAGAGCTCGCTCCAGCCGTAGTCGGGCTCCTGCTCTGCCGGGTGCTTGAGGATCGCCGCCAGCGCCGGATGCTCCTCGCGTGCCCGGAAGATGGTGACGGGCCCCGGGTAGGGCCGCGGCGTGTAGCTGGCGAGGCAGCGGGCGTGACCCTCATAGAGGGCGAGGAGCCGCCGCAGGTGCTCCGCGCCCACCCGGCGCGCCGCATCGACCGCGGAGAGGAGGCGCTCCACCACGGTGTCGATCTGCGCCGCGCGATCGAGCCGCCGCAGCGCCAGCGGGTCGATCCCCATCTCGACGCCGCCGGCCCGCGCCATGATCTCCCCCTGGAGGGCGAGCACCTCGGCCGCGTCGGCAGGGACGGTGCTCGCCCCCCGGTAGAGCGGAGAGGCGGTGTCGAGGAGCCCCAGGAGCGCCACCTCCTGCCCTTCGGCGCTGAGCTGATGGGCCATCTCGAAGGCCACGAAGCCGCCGAAGGAGAGCCCGCCCAGACAGTAGGGCCCGGCGGGCTGCACGCGCCGGATCTCTCCTAGGTAGTCGGCGGCCATTTCGGCGAGCCGGACATGCGGCGGCCGGCCACCGCCCAAGCCCACCGCCTGGAGACCGTAGAACGGCCGGCCCGGATCGAGCCGCCGCGCCAGGTCGACGAGACAGAGGACGTTTCCTCCCACCGGATGGACGCAGAAGAACGGCCGCCGGTCGCCGCCCGGCCGGATGGCCACCAGAGGGCTCCAGGAGCCGGCGTCCTCGCCGGCGCGCAGCAGCGCCGCCAGACCGCGCACGGTCGCCGCGCGGTAGAAGAGGGCGAGCGGCAGGTCGCGCCCGAGCTCCTGGCGGATGCGGCTGGCCAGACGCAACGCCGTGTTCGAGGTGCCGCCCAGGGCGAAGAAATCGTCCTCCGGACCGATCGGGCGGGTCCCCAGCACGTCCTCCCAGAGCCGCGCAAGCTGGGCCTCGAGGAGGTCCCGCCCGGCGCCCAGGAGGTCCGCCGTGATCTCCACCGAGAGCCGCTCGGCCTCCGGATCGGGCAGGGCGTCGCGGTCGATCGCGCCGTCGGGCCGGCGGGGGAGCGAGGGGAGGACGACGAGCGCGACCGGCTGGGGCCCGGCGCTCCACCTCTGGCGGAGGAAGCTGCGCAGCACGCCGGCTTCCACGGCGCTCCCCGCCGTGGTCTCGACGTAGGCGAGGAGCCGCGGGCCGTGGGGCGCGGCGCCGTCGCGCACCACGGCCGCCGCCGCGGCGACCGCCGGATGCTCGGCGAGGATCTCCGCGAGTCGCTGCAGATCGAACCAGCGCCCCTGGATGCGGATCAGCCGATCGCGGCCGCCGAGCCGCAGGATCCCGCCGTCCACCTGGTAGAGGGCGGACTCGCCGGTCGCCGTCGGAGGGCCGCCGGGCAGCGCGCGGTAGAGCTCCCCTAAGACCCCCGCGGGCAACAGCTGCCTCCGCTCGTCGCGGACCTGCCACTGCCCGAAGCCGGCGTCCCACCCCCACTCTTGGAGCAGCTGGTGGCGCTCGCCGGCGGTCAAGAGCGGCAGCCCGGAGACCGGGCGCTCCGGGTCGTCACCGATCCCGCCGAGCAGGGTCTCAAGATGGGCGAGCGTCCGTTGCGCGGCGGTGTCCTCGAAGCGGTCGTGGTCGTAGACCAGGAGCAGCACCAGATGCTGGTCCTCGGCCGCGACCAGGGTCAGGGGGTAGGCGGTGCGCACGGCGGCGCTCTCCTCCATGGCGCCGGCCGCCGCGCCGATCCGGATCGCAGAGGTCGCGATCGGGTAGTTCTCGAACACCACCAGGCTCTCGAAGAGCGGCAGGTAGCCGGGCACGTCGCTCCACGGCTGCACGTCCGCCGGCGAGGCCGCCGCGTGCTCGGCGAGCTCGATCTGGGCGCGCTGCAGCGCCAGAAGCAGCTCGCGGACCGGCCCTTCCGGCGCGCAGCGGGCGCGCACCGGGAGGTTCTTGATGAACAGCCCGATCATCGTCTCCATCCCGGCGAGCTCCGCCGGCCGGCCGGCGACGGTGCTGCCGAACAGGACGTCCGTGGCGCCGCTGTAGCGGCCGAGCAGGCAGGCCCAGGCGGCCTGGAGGAGGACGTTCAGGGTGAGACCGTTGCGCCCGGCGAGCTCACGGAGGGCCGCGCCGCGCACCGCCGGCAGGGTTTGGAGCCACCCGCCCCGCTGCGGCGCCCCGGCCGGCCGGATCGTCGTCCGCTCCCCGGCGAGCGGCGTGGGCGCGGAGAACCCGGCGAGGAGCCGGCGCCAGTAGGTCTCGGTTCGCGCCGGGTCCTGCCCGGCCAGCCAGGCGATGTAGTCGCGATAGGGACGGACGGGCGGCAGCTCCGGCTCGGCGCCATGGCGGAGCGCTCCATAGAGGGTCTCGTGCTCGGCCAAGAGGAGCGCCGTCGACCAGCCGTCGAGGAGGGCGTGATGACGGGACCAGACGAGCCGGGTTTCTCCCGCCCGCCCCCCCGGGAGGCGCACCAGGCCGAGCCGCGAGAGCGGAGCCCGCGCCAGGTCGAAACCGCGCCGGCGGTCGGCGGCGAGGAGGTCTCGCCAGGCCCCTTCCCACGCGCCCGGCGGCAGACCGGCGAGATCGATCTCCGCCCAGGGGGGCTCGACCGCGGGCAGGACGACCTGGAGGGGCCGCTCCTCCCCCTGCCAGGCGAAGCAGGTGCGCAGGACCGCATGCCGCTCGGTGAGGTGCCGCCAGGTCTCCCGGAGAGCCACCACGTCGAGGGGAGCAGGGAGGCGGAGCACCATCTGCTCGAAACCGACCTCCGAGTCGGGGAAGGAGAGGGTATGGAGCAGCATACTCTCCTGGATCGGCGCCAGAGGGTAGAGGTCGGCGATCTCGCCATACGCCGCGGTGAGCGCGTCGAGCCGCGCCCGGTCGAGCCGCGCCAGGGGGAAGTCCGAGGGGGTCGAGGTGACCGCCTCCCGCGAGCGGCAGTGTGCGATCAGGTCGCGGAGGTCGGCGAGGAAGCTGCGCCCCAGCTCCTCGATCGTCGCGCGCCGGTGGGCCTCCCGATCGTAGCGCCACTCCACGACCAACCGGCCGGCGGCGACGAAGGCGTTGACCTCCAGCAGGTGGGGCCGGTGCCGCAGCGGGCCCTGGGCAGGGACGTCCGGCGTGGGGGCGGGCGCGAAGCAGGGGTCCTCTCCCCTGGGCGATCCGCCAGCGTCGAGCTGCCCCAGGTAGTTGAAGCTGACCTCCGCCGCCGGCATCCCGACGAGGGCCGCGCGCACCGCGCCGTTGGAACAGAGGTAACGGAGCAGCCCGTAGCCCAGGCCCCGGCGAGGCAGGCGGCGCAGCGCTTCCTTGACCCCGATCAGCACCTCCCGGGGCGCGGCGGGCGCGGGTGGGTCGCAGAGCACGGGGTAGAGGCTGGTGAACCACCCGACCGTCCGGGTCGGGTCGAGGTCGGCGACCGCCTCGCGGCCGTGCCCCTCGAGATCGACGAGGACCGGGCCGCCGCTCCACCGGGTGAGGGTCAGGGCGAGGGCGGCCAGGAGGACGTCGCGGATCTCCGTGCGGTAGGCCCGCGGCACCTCCTGCAAGAGCGCCCGGGTCGAGCCGGCGTCGAGCTCCTGCCGCCAATCGGCGGCGGCGGCCACGGTCCGCCGCTGCGGCAACCCGTCGAGCGGCAGCGCAACGGCCGCCCGCCGCTGCGGCGCCAGCCAGTCGGCCAGCTCTGCGCGGAGCTCCGCGCTGTCGGCCTGCGTCGCGAGGGCCTCGGCCCAACGGCGGAACGAGGTGGATTTTTCCGGCAGGGTGCGCGGCTCGCCGGCGGCGGCCCCGCAGGCCGTCTCCAGGTCCTCGGCGAGAATGCGCAGGGAGACGGCGTCGGCCACCAGGTGGTGAAGGACGACGAGCAGTCGGCGGCCGGCCGGCGGCTCGGCCGCGCCGAGGCGGAAGAGCGCCCACCGCGCGAGCGGTCCGGCGGCCAGGTCGAAGCCCGCCGCCAACCCGGCCGCCGCGGCGGCGAAGGCCCCCTCGCGCGCCGCGCCGGGGAGCGCCGCGAGGTCGAGCACGGAGAAGGGGACCGGCTCCGCGACCCCGGCGTTCTCCTGGGTCCAGGCGCCGTCCTCAAGGCGGAAGCGCAGGCGCAGCGCGTCGTGATGGTGCCACAGGGCCGCGACGGCCCGCGCCACCCCGGCCTCCGCCAGCGGGCGCCGCAGGTCGAGCGCGACGAGCAGGCCGTAGTGGTGAGGCGCCGGATCAGAGATGGAGAAGAAGGCCCGCTGGATCGGGGTCAGAGGAACCGGACCGGTGACCACCTCCGGTTCGGCCGGCGCCACCACGGCCGCGGTGGCCACTGCCGCGAGAGCCGCCAGAGTGGGGTGGTCGAAGATCTGCCGGGTGGTCAGACGCAGGCCTTGGCGGCTCGCCCGGCCGATGAGCTGGAGGCTGAGGATCGAATCGCCGCCGAGCTGGAAGAAGCTGTCGTCGAGGCCCACGCGCTCGACCGGCAGCAGCTCGGCCCAGAGCTGCGCCAGGAGCCGCTCGGCGCGCGTGCGCGGCGGCCGGTAGGCCTTCTGCTGGGCTGTCTTCTGCTGGCGCACGAGCTGGCGCAGGGCGGCGCGGTCCAGCTTGCCGTTTCTGGTGAGCGGCAGGGCGGCGAGCCCGACGCAAACCCGCGGCACCATGTAGGCGGGGAGCCGGCGGCCGAGCCAGGCCGCGAGCTCGGCGGCGTCGGGGTCCGGCAGGTCGCCGCTCCAGCAGGCGCAGAGGCGCGGAGCCCCGGCCGGCTCCTCGTCGACGAACGCCACGGCCGCGCGCACCGCCGGATGCTGCCGCAGCACCGCCTCGATCTCGCCGAGCTCGATGCGGTAGCCGTGGAGCTTGACCTGATGGTCGCGGCGACCGAGGAACTCGAGCGTGCCGTCCTGCTGGTAGCGGGCGAAATCCCCGGTGCGATAGAGGCGCGCGCCGGCTTCCGTGGCGTGCGGATCGGGGAGGAAGCGTTCCGCGGTGAGGTCGGGACGGCCGAGGTAACCCCGCGCCAGCCCGGCGCCGGCCACGACCAGCTCGCCGGCGACACCGGCCGGCTCCGGCGCCAAGCGCTCGTCGACGACGTGGAGGCGCAGGCCGGCGATGGGCCGGCCGATGGGCAGATCCCCCGTGGTGGGAAGGGGCGCGCGCACCGCATGGACGGCGCAGCCCACGGTCGCCTCGGTCGGGCCGTACTCGTTCCACACCCGGGTCGCCGGCGCCCGTTCCAGCCACCAGGCGACCGGCGGGGCCGGCAGGGCCTCGCCGCCCAGGACCAGGGCCCGGCAGCGGACGGCGGCCACGCCGTCCCCCAGCTGTTGGCGGAGGGCCTCCAGGTGCGCCGGGGTGAGCTTGACGCAGCTGTGCTCGCGGTCGCGCCCCAGGGCCTCGGCCAGGCCGTCCAGGCCGAGCGCCGCGGCGACCAGGACCAGCCGGCGCCCGGTGAGGAGCGGGACGAAGAGGCCGGTCACGGTGAGGTCGAAGGTGAGCGGCGAGTGGAGCGGCACGGCAGCGCCGGAGTCAGCGTCGTCGACGTAGGCGCCGATCGCCCAGCTCAGGTAGTTGGCGAGCGCCCGGTGGGCGATCAGTGTCCCCTTGGGGAGCCCGGTGGAGCCCGAGGTATAGAGCACGTAGGCCAGCTGGTCGGGAAGGATGGCGACCGGCCGCGACCCGCCCCGGGCTCCCGGCGGCGGCAGAGCGGGCGGGTCGGAGTCGAGGCGGACGACCCGCGCCGGGCCCGGGGGCAGCGCCGCGGCCAGATCTCCCCGGGTCAGGACCAGGGCCGCGCCGGAGTCCGCCAGCATGAAGGCGACCCGCTCGCCGGGGAGCTCCGGGTCGAGCGGCAGGTAGGCGCCGCCGGCGGCGAGCACCGCGAGGAGGGCGATCACCAGCTCCGGCGAGCGCTCGAGGTAGAGGCCGACCACGACCTCCGGTCCCACTCCCTCGGCGCCGAGAGCTCCGGCCAGGGTGGCGGCGCGCGCGGCGAGCTCGGCGTAAGTGAGCGTCCGCCCCTCGTGCTCCAGCGCCACCGCGCGCGGCGTGGCGGTCGCCTGACGCGCGAAGAGCTCCGGCACGCTGGCGGCGGCCAGCGCGCCGGGCGCCGGCGTGTCGTTCCAACCCCAGAGCAGCTGGTGGCGCGCGGCGGGGGAGAGGAGGGGGAGAGCGCCGAGCGGCGCCACCGGAGCGCCGAGGGCGCCCTCGACCAGCACCCGCAGCTGCTCGGCGAGGCGGGCCGCCGCCACTCTCTCGATGCAGGCGGTGTCGTAGGCCAGCTCCACCCGCAGCTCTTCTCCGGTCACCCGGCAGCCCAGCCGGACCTTGAAGCGGTCGAGGCAGACCTCCATCCGGCTGACCCGCAGCTCCAGGTCGGGACCGTGCTCGGCCGGCGGCAGCTCGGCGAAGTCGAAGCAGACGGGGAAGAAATCGGCGCCGCCTGCCGCGGCATCGCTGGCCCAGGAGAACGCATCCTGCCATTCGCGCCCCGCCTCCCACGCCCGTTGCAGCTCCGCCGCCCGCTCCCCGAGGGCGACCTCGCCACCCCCCGCCGCGCGCGGCGCGACAGGCAGGTAGCGCGCGTAGGGTCCCACGGCGTCGCGCAGCTCCGCGAACTCGCGGCCTGCGCAGAGGACGCCGACGGTGAGCGGCGCGGCGTCGTCGGCCGGGGGAGGGCCGGCGAGGCGGGAGAGCAGGCCGTGCCAGGCGGCCAGCAGCCAGGCGGCCGGGCTCACCCCGCCGCTCCGGGCGGCGGACTCGATGGCCCGCCACCGCTCCGCCGGCCAGACCGCGGTCTCCGCAGCCGGAGCGAAGGCGGCCTCCTGCCCCCGCTCGCCGGGCAGGCGCAGCGCGGCGAGAGCGGCGAGGTCGTATTTCTGCCAGTACGTCCGTCCGGCCGCCGCGCCCGCGTCCGCCAGCTGCTCGTGGAGCCACGCGGCATAGTCGGCATACTGCATGGCAACCGGCGCGAGCTCACCTCCGGCGTAGGCCCGGGCGAGCTCGGCGGTGAGGTTCCCGAGGCTCCGCGCGTCGGCGCAGAGCGCCGGCAGGCTGACGAGGAGGGCGCAGTGGCGCTCCCCCCGCTCTACCAGCCGGGCACTGAGGAGCGGCCCGCGCGTCAGGTCGAGCGGCTCCTCCCGCACCGGCGTCGCCGAGAGCGGCGCGACCGCGGCGCTCTCCGCGATGACCTGGAGCGGGGTGGTCAGCGAGGGCGGCACGGGGAACGTGGTGCGGAGGATCTCGTGCCGCGCGACGACGGTCGCGAGGGCGCGCTCCAGGCGGCCGGCGTCGAGCTCGCCGTGGAGCTCCAGGACAGAGTGGCAGACGTAGGCGCCGCTCGCCTGGGACAGCCGCCAGAGGCGCTGCTGCTGGGGGGAGAGGAGAAAGCCTTCGATCGCCGCCATCGCCGTTCCCGTCCCGCGCTAGGCGCGCCGGCGCGTCGCCCGCAGAAGCCCCTCGTGCCGCGCCTCCCTGAGCTCGCTCCGGCGCTCCTCCTCTCGCGCCGCGGCGCGGGAGTCGAGCCGCGCGGCGAGGCGGTCGAGCGGCGCGTCGGCCGCCGCGGGGAAGTCGGAGAGCAGCGCTGCGAGGTCGTCGAGCGTGTCGCTCAGAGCGTCGCCCGCGTAGAGGCCCGCGTCGTACTTGAGGCGCAAGGAGAGCTCGGCGCCCGGACCGACGTCCAGGATCAGGGGGAAGCTCTCGCGGATGGAGTAGCGGAGCTCGCCCATGGCGAAGCCGTCGTCGCCCTCCGCCGCGGCAAGCGGCGGCGCGTCCGGATAGTTCTCGAACACCACGATGCTCGCGAAGAGGGTCGCGCCCGGCGGCAGGGGGCACCACTGCTGGATCTTCGACAGGGGCGCGTACTCGTGCTCGCCGAGCTCGGTCTGGTGCTCCTGGTGTGCGGCGAGCCAGGCCACGAGGGGGCTGGCCGGCGCGACCCGCAGGCGCACCGGCAGGGTGTTGATGAACATTCCGACCATCTCCTCCACCCCTGAGAGCGCCGCCGGACGGCCGGCGACGGTGGCGCCGAAGACGACGTCCGAGCTGCCCTGGAGGCGGCCGAGGACGAGGGCCCAGGCGCCCTGCACGACGGTGCTCAGCGTCAGGTGGTGGCGCCGGGCGAAGGCGCGGAGCTCCGCCGTCTGCTCGGCGGACAGCGCGCGGTCGACGTCGCCGTAGCTCTCGCCCGGTCGGCGCCGTTCCTCCGGCACGAGGAGCGGCGCGAGCGGCGGGGCGCCGGCGTAGCCGCCTAAATGGCGGCGGAAGAACCGTTCCCCCGCGGCCAGGTCGCGCTCCTTGAGCCAGGCGATGTAGTCGCGATAGGGGCGCCGCGCCGGGAGCTCGAGGGGCGCGCCGCGGCGCTCGGCGCGGTAGAGGGCGACGAGCTCGGCGAAGAGGATCGGCGTCGACCAGCCGTCGAGCACCAGGTGATGGGAGGTCCAGAGGAACTGCCAGGAGCGGTCGGCGAAGCGCAGGAGGTCGCAGCGGACGAGCGGCGCCTGGGACAGGTCGAAGCTCCGGCGCCGCTCGGCGCTGCGCGCGGCGAGCCGGCGCTGTTGCTCGGCAGCCTCCTCTCCCCGCCAGTCCTCCACGGTGATGACCGGCGGCGCCTCCCGGAGCACCATCTGCAGCGGCTCGTCGCAACCCTCCCAGACGAAGGCGGTGCGCAGCACCGGATGGCGCTCGACGACGCGGCACCAGGCGGCGCTGAAGGCCGCGGGATCGACCTCGCCTGAGAGGGTCCAGGCGAGCTGCATGACGTAGGTCCCCTCCTCGCCGCCGGCGCGATGGAGGCTGTCGAAGAGCATCCCCTGCTGCATGGGCGAAAGCGGATAGAGGTCCGCGATCGGGTAGCCGGCGGCGGCCAGCCGGTCGAGAGTCGGTCGATCGACGCGGGCCAGGGGGAAGTCGGCCGGCGCGAGCGCCGGGATCCCCGGCGCCCGGGAGTCGGCGATGAGCTGGCGGAGGGCCGACAGGAACTCGCCGGCGAGGCGCAGGACCGTCGACCGGTCGTGGAGCTCGGCGCTGTACGACCAGTCGAAGAGGAGCCGCCCGTCCGTCACGCTGCCGTTGAGGTCGAAGAGGTAGGGCCTCTCGCCGCGCGGGCTGCGCGGCGGGCCGGCGGGCTCGCCGGCCGTCTCCCAGGGGGCGTCGGCCGAGCGCGCGCCGTCGAACTGCCCCAGGTAGTTGAGCACCACCTCGGCCCGGGGCAGGGCGCGCAGCCGCTCGCGGACCGCCGGATCGGCGTTGAGATGACGCAGCAGGCCGTAGCCGATCCCCCGGCCCGGGACGCGGCGCAGCTGCTCCTGGATCGCGCGCAAGGCGGCGACGGCTCCCGCCCCCTCCTCCAGCGCGAGCCGCACCGGATACTCGACGGTGAACCAACCCACCGTGCGGGTCAGGTCGACGTCGCCTGAGAGATCCTCGCGGCCGTGTCCCTCGAGGTCGAGGAGGAGCTCTGGCCGGCCGGTCCAGGCGCGGAAGGCGAGGGCGACCGCGGTGACCAGCACGTCGTCGATCCGGGTGCCGTAAGCCCGCGGCAGCTGGCGCAGGAGGAGGCGCGTCTCCTCAGCCCCGAGCGCTGCCTGCACCGTGCGCCGCGTCGCCTCCAGGTTGCGGCCCAGCGGGCGGTCGCGCGGCAGCGGCTCGATCGCCGCCCCCGGCGCCAGCCAGAAGCCGAGCTCGGCGACGACGGCGGGGGTCTGGGCATGCTCCTCAAGGCGCTCCGCCCAGCGCTGGAACGACGTCGTCTTCGCGGGCAGCCGGGGCGCCGCGCCGCGTCCGAGCTGCCCGGCGAGGGCGGCCAGGTCCTCGAGCAGCAGGCGCCAGGAGACGCCGTCGACCACCAGGTGATGGACGACCAGCAGCAGGCGGGCCGGCTCGGCGCCGCCGGGGGTCAGGAGGGCGAGGCGCAGCAGGGGTCCCCGCGCCAGGTCGAGGCTGGCCTGGAGCGCCGCGGTCGCCGCGGCGAGGGCCCCGCGCCAGCGCGCCTCCGGCAGCCCCGCCAGATCCAGGTGCAGGAAAGGGCTCTCTCCGGCCGCGGCGGGCGGGGCGGAGTGGACCTGGCGCACCCCGGAGGCGGCGGGGACGAAGCGCAAACGCAGAGCGTCGTGGTGGACGAGGAGCTCGAAGACGGCCCGCGCGAGGTGCGCGGGAACGACCGGCTGCCGCGCGGCGAGCAGCAGCGTCTGGTTCCAGTGCTGGGGGTCCGTCCGCACGTGGTCGAAGAACCAGTGCTGGATCGGCGTGGCCGGGACCTCGCCCGCCACCGCGCCCTGCTCGGCGTGGACCGCCGGACGGCCGTCGAGCGCGGCGGCCGACAGCTCGGCCAGGGTCGGGTGCGCGAAGAGCTGGCGGGTGGTGAGGAGGAGCCCCGCCTTGCGGGCCCGGGCCACGATCTGCAGGCTGAGGATCGAGTCGCCGCCGAGCTCGAAGAAGTTGTCGTGGATCCCCACCTGGTCGACGCGGAGGACCGCCCGCCAGATCTCTGCCAGGCACTCCTCGCGCGCGGCGCGGGGCGCGACGAAGGTGTTCGCCAGCCGCGGCCGATCCGCGCCGGGGGCCGGCAGCGCCGCGCGGTCGAGCTTGCCGCTGGGGGTCAGGGGGAGGGCGTCGAGCTCGACGAAGGCCGCGGGGACCATGGCCTCGGGAAGCCGCTCGGCGAGGAACTGGCGGAGCGCGCTCGTCCCCGGCGCCCGCGCGGCGCGCGGCACGACGTAGGCCACCAGCCGCGGCGCCGCGCCCGGCGGGTCCTCCCGCGTCACGACCACCGCCTGGCGGAGCTCCGGATGGCGCCCGAGGGCGGCCTCGACCTCCCCCAGCTCGATGCGCTGGCCGCGGATCTTGACCTGATGATCCACCCGGCCGAGGAACTCGAGGTTGCCGTCGCGCCGGAAGCGCGCCCGGTCGCCGCTCCGGTAGAGGCGCGCCCCCGGCGCCGTGCTCCAGGGGTGGGGGACGAAGCGCGCCGCGGTCGTGGCGGGATCGCGCAGATAGCCGCGGGCCAGGCCGGCGCCGCCGATGAAGAGCTCACCGGCGGCCCCGATGGCCACCGGCCGTAGGGCGCGGTCGAGCAGGTAGACCTCTTTGCCGGCGACCGGCCGGCCGAGCGGAGCAAGGCGCTCTCCAGCGTCGCGCCGGCAGGACCAGGAGGTGGTGTCGAGCGCGGCCTCGGTGGGACCGTAGAAGCTGTGGAGCCCGGCCGCCAGCCGGGCGAAGAAACGCTCGGCGAGCTCGCCCCGCAGCCCTTCGCCGCCGCAGACGACGAGCCGCAGCGCGGCGGCCATGCCCGGTCGCCACGGCGCGAGGAAGATCTGCAGCCAGGCCGGGGGCAGCTGGAGCGCCGTGATCCCGTGGCGGTCGACGAGCTCGCCCACGCCGCCGGTCTCCGCCGCCCCCTCGGGCAGCGAAAGCACCAGGCGGGCCCCCACGGCGAGCGGCGCGAAGGTGGCCCACAGCGTGGCGTCGAAGCCGAAAGAGGTCGTGTCAAGGACGCAATCCCCGGCGGTCAAGGGGTGGTCGAGCTGCCGGGCGGCGAGCATGAGGTCGATCTCGCCGTGCGGCACCGGCACCCCCTTGGGCCGGCCGGTCGAGCCGGAGGTATAGATCACGTAGGCCAGGTGCTCCGGCGTGACTCCGCTCGCCGGCTCGTCCGCCGGCGGCGCGTCCCGGGCGAGGGCCGGCGCGTCGAGCCGGACGATCTTGAGGCCGGGCACCGCGACCCCCTCGTCCAGACCGCTCCGGGTGAGGAGCAGGGGTGCGCCGGAGTCCGCCAGGATGCCGGCGAGCCACGCCGACGGCTGCTCGGGATCCAGGGGCAGGTAGGCGCCACCCGCCTTGAGGATGCCCAGGACCGCCACGATCCGCTCGCTCGAACGCCGCAGCAGGATGCCGACCAGGACCTCGGGGCCGACCCCCAGATGGCGCAGGGTGCGCGCCAAGCGGTCGGCCCGCCGGTCGAGCTCCCGGTAGGTGAGCTGCGCCCCCAGGTGGTCGAGGACGACGGCGTCGGGGGTCCGCGCCGCCTGGGCCGCGCAGCGCCGGTGGAGGCAAAAGGCGCCGAGACCGCGGCGGGAGTCGTTCCATTCCACGAGGAGCTGCTGGCGCTCGCCGGGCCGCAGGTGGGAGAGGCTGTCGAGCGGCCGGCCGGGATCGCCGCCCAGCGATTCGAAGAGGGTGGCGAAATGCTCCAGCCAGCGCTGGATGGTGAGCGGATCGAAGCGCCGCCGGTCGTACGCCAAGGTGAGCGCCAGATCCGCGCCGGGCTCGACGGCGGCCACCAGCGGATAGCCGGTGGTGCCCTGGAACTCGAGCGGCCGGAGGCGCGGCGCCCCGGCCGGTTCGACCGCGGCCGCCGCCGCGAAGAGGGCGCGGTTCTCGAACACCAGGATGCTCTCGAACAGCGGCCTGCCGGCGGGCAGCGCGCTCCAGGCGTGAACCTGGGAGAGCGGGCTGTACTCGAAACGGCGCATCGTGAGCTGCGCCGCCTGGAGCTCCCGCAGCCACTCCCCGAGCGGCTGCGCGCCGGCGAGCCGCACGCGCACCGGCAGGGTGTTGATGAACATTCCGACCATCGCCTCGACGCCGTCGAGCTCGGCCGGACGGCCGGAGACCACGGTGCCGAAGACCACCTCGTCGAGATCGCTCGCCCGGCCGAGGAGGAGCGCCCAGGCGCCCTGGGCCAGGGTGTTCAAGGTCAGCCCGGAGCGCTGCGCCCGCGCCGCGAGCGCAGCCGCGGTGGCGGCCGGCAGGACGAGCGTCCGTCTGTCGTCGCCCTCGCTTCCGGCGGCGGGATCCCCGGGAGGGAGCGTCGGCATCCCGTCGAGCCCCGCCAGGGTCCGCCGCCAGTAGCTCTCGGCCGCGGCCAGGTCCTGGCGTTCGAGCCAGGCGACGTAGTCGCGGAAGGGGCGCGGCGGCTGGTCGAACGGCGCCCCCCCCTGCGGCGCCCGGTAGCGGGCGAAGACCTCGCCCAACACCAGCGCCATGGACCAGCCGTCGAGGATCGCATGGTGGTAGGTCCAGAGCAGATAGCGTACGGTGTCGCCGGCCTCGACCAGGGTGAGCCGCGACAGGGGCGGTTTGCCGAGGTCCAGGCCCCGCTCCCGATCGCGGCCGAGGAGGCCGGTGAGCGCGCGCCGCTCGGCCGCCTCCGATCCGCGCTCCCAGCGTTCCGTCACCACGGCGAGCAGAGCCCGCCGGGCCACTACCTGGAGGGGCCGGCCGGCGCGCTCCCAGAGGAAGGCCGTGCGCAGCGCCGGGTGGCGATCGACCGTCGCCTGAAAGGCGTGCACGAAGGCGGCGGCGTCGAGCTCGCCCTCGACCGCGTAGGCGAACTGCTGCAGGTAGGTCCCCTGGCCCTCCCCGTGCAGGGAATGGAAGAGCATGCCCTCCTGCACCGGCGAGAGCCGGTAGACGTCCGCTACGGTATCGCCCGGCGCCATCCCGCTCCTACGCTCCGCCGCCGAAATGGACGAGCAGGTCGTCGAGCTCGTCCTGGCTCAGGTCGGCCTGGGGGAAGTCCGCCGGCGTCGGCCCCGCCATCGCCGGTTCACGGCCGGCGGCGAGGAGCGAGCGCAGGCGGGCGAGGAAGCCGGCCGCCAGCCGTTCGACGGTCGCCCGCCGGTGCACGTTCTCGCCGTAGGTGAACACCGTGCGCAGCCGTTCGCCGTCGACCGCGGCCTGGACCTCCAGGAGGTGGGAGCGCGGGGTGCCGGGGGCCTGGTCGGGGCCGGTCGACTCGGCGGCGGGAGCGAAGCCGCTGCCCTCCGGTGAGACCCTGCCGAGTCCCCCGACGTAGAGGAAGCTCACTTCGGCCGGCGGCATCCCTGCCAGCCGTTCCGCCACCTCCCGACGCTCGCCGTAGCGCAGCAGCCCGTAGCCTAGGCCCTCCTGGGGGATGGCGCGCAGCTGCGCCTTGATCGCCAGCAGGTCCTCCCCCGGACCGGCGTCCGGCGGCAGCTCGAGGAGGGCCGGATAGAGGGTGGTGAACCAGCCGACCGTATGGGCCAGGTTCACCCCGGGCAGCTCGACCTCGCGGCCGTTCCCTTCGACGTCGACGAGCAGCGCGCTCTCCCCCGTCCAGGCGCCGAGCGCCCGGGCGAGGGCGGCGAGCAGGACCTCCTGGGTCAGGGTGCGAAAGGCGCGCGGGACCTGGTGCAGGAGGGCCCGCGTCTCTCGGGCGTCGAGCTCGACGGCGACGCGGCGCGCCGCGGCGACGGTGTTCTCCCCCGCCCCAAGGTCGCGCGGCAGGGGGCGGACGCGCCCGCGCGCCGCGGCGCTCCACAGCGGGACCTGGCGCTCGACCTCGGCCGAGCGGGCATAGCCCGCCAGCCGCTCCCCCCATTCGCGGAGCGCGGTGGTGGGGGCCGAGAGCTCGACCGCCGCGCCGCGCCGCAGCTGTTCGCACGCCGTCGACAGGTCCGCCAGCAGGATCGGCCAGGAGAGGACGTCGACCGCCAGGTGGTGGATCACCAGCGCCAGCCGTTGCTCGCCGCCCCCGCAGGTCAGGAGCGCCAGGCGCGCCAGCGGTCCGCGCTCGAGGTCGAGACCCGCCTGCAGCCGGGCGCAGGCCGCCGTGATCGCCGCGGCGCGCTCCTCGCGGGCGACCGCCGTCAGGTCGACCCGCTCGCAGGCCACCTGCGCCGCTTCTGGCCCGACCGCGAGCTGACGCCAGCCAGCCGCCCCGGGGGCGTAGCGCAGGCGCAGCGCCTCGTGGCGCCGCACCAGGTGGTCGAAGGCGCGCTCGACGAGGTCGGGCGAGAGCTCCGCCGGCACGGCCAGCAGCCGCGCCTGGTTGAAGTGCTCTTGCTGCGGCAGGGCGCAGGCGAAGAACCAGCGCTGGACCGGCGTCAGGGGGACCTCGCTCCCGCTGTCGCCGGCCGCCGTCGCCCCGCCGAGCTCCGCCAGCTCGGCGATCGTCGGGTGGAGGAACAGGTGGGCCGGGGTCAGGGCCAGCCCCGCGCGGCGCGCCTGCACCACGATGCGCACCGCCAGGATCGAGTCGCCCCCGAGCGCGAAGAAGTCGTCGTGGCGGCCCACCCGCTCGACGCCCAGCGCCTGCCGCCAGATCGCCGCCAACCGCTCTTCCGCCGGGGTGGCCGGCGGCGCGAGCAGGGCGGCGAGCGCCGGGCGCTCGGGGTCGGGCGCGGGCAGAGCCTGGCGGTCGAGCTTGCCGTTCGCGGTGACCGGCAGCGCCGCCAGGGAGACGAAGGCCGCGGGCACCATGTACTCGGGCAGCCGCTCCTTGAGGTAGGCGCGCAGCTCCTCGACCGCCGGCGCCGCCCCCCGCGGCACGAGGTAGGCGACCAGCCGCCGCTCTCCGCGCGCGTCGCCGCGCGCCGCCACGGCCACCGCGCGGAGCGCCGGGTGGCGGGCGAGCACCGTCTCGATCTCGCCCAGCTCGACGCGGAAGCCCCGCACCTTGACCTGCGTGTCGAGCCGGCCGAGGAACTCGATCTCGCCGTCGGGGAGGAAGCGCGCACGGTCGCCGGTGCGGTAGAGGACGGCGCCCGGACGCGCGGAGAAGGGATCGGGAAGGTACTGGGCGGCGGTCAAGACCGGCTCGCCGGCGTAGCCCGAGCTCAGGCAGGAGCCGCCGATGAAGAGGTCGCCGGCCACCCCGAGGGGGACCGGGGCGAGCGCCGCGTCGAGCACGTGGTAGCGGGCGTTGGCGATCGGCCGGCCGTAGGGGATGCTGCTCCAGTGCGGCGGGATCTCTTCCACCGGGTGGAAGTTCGACCAGACCGTGGCCTCGGTGGCCCCGCCCAGGGCGACGACCCGGGCGCCGGGGAACGCCTCGCGCACCCGCGCGGGCAGCGCCAGGGGGATCCAGTCGCCGCTCTGGAAGACCAGCCGCAGGGGCGGCCTGGAGCCGGCCGGCAGGGCGCTTTCCAAGAAAGGCACGAGCTGCTGGAGAGCGGCGGGCGCCGAGTCCCAGAAGGTGATGCCGTCCCCCGAAAGCCAGGCGAGGAGGCGCTCGGGCTCGCGCAGGTCCTCCTCGGGGACGACGCGGATGGAGCCCCCCGCGGCCAGCAGCCCGAAGACGTCGTAGACCGAGAGATCGAAGGAGAGGGCGGTCAGGAAGAGCACCCGATCCGCCGGCCCGATGCCGAAGGTCCGGTTGACCCAGCGGATCAGGTTGACCACCGGCCGGTGCGTCTCGACGACCCCCTTGGGGGCGCCGGTCGAGCCGGAGGTGAAGATCACGTAGGCCACGTCGCTCGCCGCGGCACGGGCGGGCAGGTCGGTCTCCGACTGCCCGGAGAGCTCGCGGTCGAGGTCGATGACGTGCGCGAGCGCCGGGAGCCGCGGGGCGAGGTCGGCCAGAGTGGCGAGCCCGAAGCCCTGGGTGATCACCACCGGGACCTCCTGGGAGGCGAGGATCCACCGGATGCGCTCCGCCGGATAGCCGGGCTCCAGGGGGATGTAGGCGCCGCCGGCCTTGAGCACGCCGAAGAGCGCCGGCACCATGGCGAGCGAGCGGCGCAGGAGGAGGGCCACCGGGCGTCCGCCCCCGATCCCCAGCCCGGCGAGATGGTGCGCCAGCCGGTTGGCCGCGGCGTTGAGCTCGCGATAGGTCAGGCGCCGGTCCGCGAAGTCCACCGCCGGGGCGTCCGGGGTGCGCGCGACCTGCGCTTCGAAGAGCTGGTGGAGGAGCGTCTCCCGATCCTCGGGCGCCGCCGTGTCGTTCCACTCGACGAGCACCTGGTGGCACTCCGCCGGGCTGAGGAGCGGAAGGCTCGACAGGCGGTCGCCCGGGGCGTCGGTCATCGCCTCCAGCAGCCGGCAGAGGTGCCCCAGCCAGCGTCCGATGGTGGCGGCGGCGAAGAGGTAGGCGTTGTGCTCGCAGTCGAAGAGCAGGTCGTCGTCGCTCTCGATGGCGGTCAAGAAGAGCTCGAACTTGGCACCGCCGTTGTCGTTCGACGCGAGCTCGGCCTCGAGCCCGGGGAAGCGGAGCTCGGCGGCGCGCTCGCTGGTGAAGGTGACCGCCACCAGGGGCAGACGGCTCGGGTCCCGCGGCAGGTCGACCTGCCGGAGCAGGCGCTGGAAGGGATAGCCCTGATGCTCGTGGGCGTCCAGGACCTGCCCCCGCACCGCCTTCAGGTGCTCCGCCACCGTGGTCTCCGGCCGCGGGCGGCTGCGCAGCGGCAGGAGGTTGACGCAGTAGCCCACCAGGCTCCCGCCGCCGGCCGTCATCTGGCCCGCCATGGGCGTGCCGACGACGAGGTCGGGCTGGCCGGTCAGGCGATGGAGGAGGGCCTGATAGGCGGCGAGCAGGGCGACGAAGAGCGTGGTGCCCTGCTCTCTGGCGAAGGCCCGGAGGCGGGCGGCGAGCGCCGGACCGACCGGCCGGTAGGCACGGCGGCCCAGGTGTCCCTGGAGGGGCGGCCGCGGCCGGTCGGTGGGCAGGTCGAGGAACGGTACCGGCGCGGCGTAGAGGGCGCGCCAGTAGGCGGCGGCGCGCGCCATCTCCGGGCTCTCGCGCGCCGCGACCTGGCGCGCGACGTAGCGGCTGAAGGGCACCGGCGGCGGCAGCTCGGCGGCCGCCCGCTCCGCCGTCGCCCCCCGCGCGCAGGCGCCGTAGAGGCGGCCGAGCTCGGCGAGGACGACGGCGTTCGAGAAGCCGTCGGTCACCAGGTGGTGGAGGGTGAGGACCAGGAGGTGCCAGCCCTCCTCCACCTTGAGCAGCCGGGCGCGGTAGAGCGGTCCCGCTTCGAAGTCGGCGAAGACCGCGCCCGCCTCCGCCTCGATCCAGGCCGCGATCCGCGCCTGGCGGTCGCCGCCGGCCGGCAGCTCGACGAGCGGCAGGTCGACCGGTCCCGGCGGGGCGAAGCGCTGGTAGAGCCCGTCGGGAGAGAAGGTGGTGCGCAGCGCCTCGTGGCGCGCCACGACGGTCGCCAGAGCGCGGCGCAGCGCCTCGACGTCGAGATCTCCGCGCAGGTGGAGGGTCATCGATTCGTTGTAGGCCCGTGAGCTCTCGTCGCCCAGCTGGGTCAGGATCCACAGCTGCTCCTGGGCCTCGGTCAGCGGCACGGCATCGCTCGGCCCGCCCGACACCGGCCGTGGCCGGGCTTCCTCCCCGCCTTTGGGCGGCGGCAGGATGCCACCCGCGCGCATCGCCCGGGCGCTCGCCTTGACCGCCGCGACGACCTGCGCGACGTCCTCGTCGGTGTGGGCGGTCGAGAGATAGAAATTGCGCCCCTCCCAGACGTACACCCCGTGCTCGAGCAGGTGATAATAGAAGAGCTCCCCGAGCCGCAACGACGGCGGGTAGGCGAAACGGAAGAGCGAGCCGAAGCTCACCACCCTGTAGGGATAGTCCTCCGCCGTGAAGAAATCGTTCAGGGTGCCGACCAGCTCGTCGGTGCGCCGGTTGAGCCCCTCCTGAAGGGCGGGGCCGGCCGCCTTCAGGTGCTCCAGCACCGCCTTGACCACCGGCATGGTGAAGGGGTGCTTGCAGAAGGTGCCGGCGTAGAAGGTCATCTCGACCTCGGGGATCGAGTCGTCCCCGTACCGCCACATGCCGCCGTCGATGGCGTCCATGAAGGCCGCTTTGCCCGCCACCACGCCGATCGGCATGCCGCCGGCCAGCGCCTTGCCGTAGGTCACCAGGTCGGCGCGGATGCCGAAGAGCGCCTGGACACCGCCGGGATGGGTGCGGAAGCCGGTGACCACCTCGTCGAAGATGAGCGCCGTCCCGCTCTTCTCGGTGATGCGGCGCAGCTCGCGCAGGAACTCGACCGGCTGGACGTCGGGGGTGCGGCTGCGCGGCGGCTCGATGAGCACCGCCGCCAGCTCGTGGGCGTGGCGGCTGAGAGCGACGAGCGACTGCGGACGGCCGTAACGGAAGACCATCATGTCGGCCAGGGCGCTCGCCGGGATGCCCGGCGCCAGCGGCAGGGCCTGACCGCCCTCCTCGTCGGCCTCGGCCCGCGTCAGCACCTCGTCGGCGGTGCCGTGGTAGGAGCCGGAGAACATCGCCACTTTGTCGCGCCCGGTGCAGGCGCGGGCCAGGCGCAGGGCGGTCATGACCGCCTCGGTCCCCGAGTTGCAGAAGGTGACCCGCTCGACGCCGGTGAGCTCCGCGATCAGGCGGGCGACCTCTCCGGCGAGGTACGATTGGGGGCCGAGCCGCATCCCCCGTGGCACCTCCTGCCTGAGGGCGTCGAGGATGAACGGCGGGGAGTGACCGAAGAGGAGGGCACCGAAGCCCATGGCCATGTCGACGTACTCGTTGCCGTCGACGTCGCGGATGCGCGCGCCGTAGCCGTCGGTGACCACGAGCGGATAGACGAGATCCTTCCACAGCCGCCGGAAGCCGGCCACCGGGCGGCTGTCGGCGTGATGGACGCGGTCGCGCTCGATGGTGCGCTTCGACCCCTGGGTCTTCGCGTTGACCCGGGCGATCAGGGCGGCCAGGTACTCGCGCTGGCGGGGAGTCAGGTCCTGGTCGGGGGTGCGGCGGATCGGCTTGTAGGGGACGAACTCCTCCTCCTCACTCGCCGGCTTCGTGGCGGCGGGCCGCGGCGGCGGCGGGGCAGCCGGGGCCACGGCGGCCATGGCCGGTGACGGCGGGGCGACGGGGGTCCCGGTCCGCGTCTGACGCAGGAGCTCGATCTGTTGTCCGAGGAGCTCGATCTGGCGTGCCAGAATGGCCTCGATGCCGCCGTCCGCGAGCGGTGGGAGGACCGGCAGGGCGGCGGCCGCCGCGACCGCCGCGAGCGGCGCGATCGGCGTGATCGGCGCCAGGGCGACGGGCGCTGCGGCGGCCGGCGTGGGCGCGGGAGGGACGAGCTCGGGCGCCGGGGGGGCCGGCTCGGGGGACGCGGCCTCCCGCGGCAGGCGCGCTTCGAGGTAGTCGGCCAGGGCGTCGGCGGTCGTCAGATCGTCGATCAGCAGGCGGAAGGGGACCTTGACTCCGAAGCGGTCCTGCAGGGACTGGCTGAGCTGCAAGAGGGCCAAGGAGTCGACCCCCATGTCGAGGAACGGGGTCGCGGCATCGATCTCGCCGGCATCGACCCTGGTCATCCGGGCCAGTTGCTCGAGCAGATGTTTCACCACCTTCTCATGGGACGACATGGGCGATCCTCCTCGGCTCTATCGCCGGTTCACACGACTCTCCGGACAGACGGCGATCGCGGTCCTCTCCGGGCGCCGCGGCGGGCTCCGGCGGCTCGATCCAGTAGGGCCGGCGCTCGAAGGGATAGGTGGGCAGCGGCACCCGGCGGCGGGGCTCCCCGGCGTGGAGCGCGGTGCCGTCCAGGGGCAGGCCGGCCAGCCAGAGTTGGCCGGCGGCGGCGAGCAGCGCCGCCACCTCGGAACCGGCGGGGTACGGGCGAGGCAGAGAGGCGACCACGGAAACTCCCGCCGCGCCCTCGCCCTGCTGCCGGGCCAGGCTGGTGAGCGTCTTGCCCGGGCCCACCTCGAGCAGGACTCGCGGGATCTGGCGGGCGAGCTCCGCGAGCCCGTCGGCGAAGCGCACGGGCAGCCGCAGATGGCGCCGCCCCCAGTAGTCCGGATCGGTCGCCTCGGCGGCGGTGATCCAGGTGCCGGTCACGTTCGACAGGAAGGGGATCTCGGGGAGCCGGCGCTCGACCCGCGCCACCTGCTCGGCGAGGGCGGCCATCGCCGGTTCCACGGCCACGGAATGGAAGGCATGGGAGGTCCGCAACCGCCGGCTCACCACGCCACGCGCGGCGAGGCGCGCCTCCAGGACGGCAATCTCCCGTTCGGCTCCCGCCACCACCGAGCGCGATGGCGCATTGACCGCCGCCAGGTCGAGCCCCGGCGCAAGGAGGGCCGTGACCTCGGCCGGCGGCAGCGGCACCGCCAGCATGGCCCCCCCGGGCAGGGCGGCGAGCAGCCGCCCGCGCGCCGCCACCAGGCGCAGCGCGTCCTCCAGGCGGAAGACCCCGGAGAGACAGGCCGCGACGTACTCGCCGATGCTGTGGCCGAGCATCGCTCGCGGCTCGATGCCCCAGCTCTGCCAGAGCCGCGCCAGGGCATATTCGACGACGAAGAGCGCCGGCTGCGCCACGTCCGTCCGCTCCAACCGCTCGGCGCCGTCCGCCGCGGTCCTCGGGTAGAGGAGCTGGCGCAGGTCGCAGCCCATCTCCGGCGCGAGGATTGCGGCACAGCGGTCGACCTCGCGCCGGAAGAGCGCCTCCTGCGCATAGAGCTCGCGCCCCATGTCCACGTGCTGCGCCCCCTGCCCCGGGAAGAGGAAGACCACTGCCGGCGCGCCCTCCCCCGGCCGGCCGGCGGCGGCGCGCGGCGAGCCCGGCGTGGTGAGGATCTCCGCGCCGTCCGCGGCGTCGCGGCAGACCGCGAAGCGGCGGTGCTCGAAGTCCCGGCGGCCGACCCGCAGGGTGTAGGCCACGTCGGCCAGCGGGAGGTGGGCATGCCGTCTGAGGTGCCGCGCCAGGCGGGCGGTGGCGCGCTCCAGGGCGGGCGCGCTCCGCGCCGACAGGGTCAGCAGCTGCCAAGGCCGCGCCGCCGGCGCCGGCGGCACGGACGGCCCCGGACGAGGGGGCGCCTCTTCGACGACGACGTGGACGTTGGTGCCGCCGATGCCCAGGGCGCTCACCCCGGCACGCCGTGGGGTCGCGCCGCGAGGCCAGGGGGAGAGACGGGCGTTGACGTAGAAGGGGCTGTGGGCAAAGTCGATCCGTGGATTCGGCGCTTCGAAGTGCAGGCTGGGGGGGATCTCGCCGTGCTCCAGCGCCAGCACCACCTTGATGAGGCCGGCGATGCCCGCCGCCGCGTCGAGGTGGCCGATGTTGCTCTTCATCGAGCCCAGGGCGCAGAAAGCCACGGCGTCGGTGGTGGCGCGGAAGGCCTCGGTCAGGGCTGCGACCTCGATGGGATCGCCGAGCTCGGTGCCGGTGCCATGGGCCTCGACGTAGCTCACCGTGGCGGCGCTGACACCGGCGATCCCCAGGGCCTCCTTGATGACCTCGCGCTGTCTCTCGATGCTGGGGGCGGTGAACCCGGCCTTCGCCGCGCCATCGTTGTTGACCGCCGAGCCGCGGAGGATGGCGCGGATGGCGTCGCCGTCGTCGCGGGCGGCGGCGAGGCGTTTCAAGACCACGATCCCCACTCCCTGGCCGCCGACGGTACCGCGGGCGCGGGCGTCGAAGGCCCGGCAGTGGCCGTCCGGCGAGAGGATCCCACCCTCCTGATAGAGATAGCCGCGCGGTCGCGGCCAGCTCATCGACACGCCCCCGGCCAGCGCCAGGTCGCACTCCCCGCCGAGCAGCGCCTGGCAGGCCAGGTGCACCGCGACCAGCGAGGTCGAGCAGGCCGTCTGGACGGTGAGGCAGGGGCCACGCAGGTTCAGGTGATAGGCCACCCGCGTGGCGAGGAAGTCCTTGTCGTTGGCCATCACCAGCTGATAGATCCCCAGGGTCTCGCGGATCTCGGCCCGCGCCATGAGGTTGCGCGACAGGTAGGTGGTCCAGCTCGCGCCGCCATAGAGCCCGATCGATCCTGGATAGGCCGCCGGGTCGTACCCGGCATCCTCGAGCGCGGCGACGGCGCACTCGAGGAACAGGCGGTGCTGGGGATCGAGGACCTCCGCCTGGCCGCGGTTCAGGTTGAAAAAGCCGGCATCGAACCATTCCCCATCCTCGAGCATCCCCATGGCTGGAACGAAGTCGGGCCGCGCCACGAGCTCGGGGGCGACTCCCGCCCCGATCAGCTCCTCAGGGGTGAAGAAACGGATCGATTCCACCCCGCCCCGCAGGTTGCGCCAGAGCTCCTCGACGTCCTGCGCCCCGGGGAAGCGACCCGCCATGCCGACGACGGCGACGGCATCGAGGGCCTCGCCTTCGGCCGCCAGGCTGAGGATCTCCGCGGTCATGAGCGCAAGCTCCGGCGCTGGTCCGCGCGTTGCCGCCGGGGGTCGCGGGCGGCGGTCCGGATCTCGGTGCGCGCCGCGCCCTCCTCGGCGGGGGTGGGAGAGCCTGCTGCCGCGCCGTGGCCGAGATGGTGGGCCAGCCCGCGGACCGTGGGATAGCGGAAGAGATCGAGCACCGAGAGCTCGGCGAGCGCCAGGTCCCGGAGCCGCTCGTGCACCCGTACCAGGGTCAGGGAGTGCGCGCCGAGGTCGAAGAAGTTGTCGTCGCGACCCACTTGGGGAAGCCGCAGGATCTCCTCCAGGACGCGGGCCAAGGTCCGCTCGAGCTCGTTCTCCGGCGCTGCCCAGACCGCGGTCGGCGCCCGGGACAGCTCCTCCGGCACGGGCAGCGCCTTCGGGTCGACCTTGCCGTGACGGTTGAGGGGCAGCTCGGCGAGCCGCGTGAACGCCGCGGGCACCATGTACTCCGGCAGCTCGCCGGCCAAGCAGCGGCGGAGCTCTTCCGCCGGCACCGGTGGCTGGTGGGCGGCAACCCAGTACGCCGCGAGCCCGCGGCCGCCGGCCAGGTCGTCGCGCACCAGGACGGCAGCGGCGCGCACCCCGGGATGGCGCTCCAGCGCCGCCTCGACCTCCCCCGGCTCGATGCGGTAGCCGCGCAGCTTCACCTGCCGGTCGATGCGGCCGAGGAACTCCAGGGCTCCATCGGCCCGATGGCGGGCGTGGTCGCCGGTGCGATAGAGCCGGCCCCCGGGTACCGGCGAGAAGGGGTCGGGGACGAAACGCACGGCGGTGAGGTCGGGCCGGCCGAGATAGCCGCGGGCGAGCCCGACCCCGGCCACGCACAGCTCGCCGGGGCTCCCGGGCGGCAGCGTCTCGAGGACGGCGCCTACGACATGGAGCCGTATGCCGGTGATCGGCCAGCCGATGGGCACCGGCCCCGCCTGGGGGTCCTTCTCCCCGACTTCGTAGAAGCTGCAGGCGATCACCGCCTCGGTGGGGCCATAGAGGTTGATCAGCCGCGGTCGAGAGAGGGCGCGCCAGGGCGCGAGCTTCTCGAAACGCAGCGCCTCCCCGCCGATGAGCAGCGCCTCCATACGGCCCGCCAGCTCCGCCGGCGCGAATTCATGGCTCAAGATCTCGAGGTGGGCCGGGGTGAGCTTGACGAAACCCCATCCCGCGGTCTCGCCCCCGCCGGCCGCGGCCTCGACCGGCGGGCGCAGCGCTGCCGCCAGCGCCTCGATGGGGTGGCTCCCGGGTAGCATCGTGGCCGGCTGGCCGGCGGCGAACGGCGCCAGCAGGCAGGTGAGAGTGAGATCGAAGCTCAGCGAGCTGTAGACCGGTGTCCCGCCGGTGAGCGGGTAGGCGGTGCGGCAGAAGCTCATGTAGTTGGCCAGGCCGTCGTGCGAGACGAGCGTCCCCTTGGGCCGGCCGGTCGATCCCGAGGTGTAGATGACATAGGCCAGGCTCTCGGGGATCACCCTGACCGGCGGGGCGGGGGGACCGCCGTGCGCTGCGGCGAGAACCGTGTCGAGGCACACCACCGCGGCACGGTGTTCCGGCAGACTGGCCGCCAGCTCCGTCCGGGTCACCACCACCGGGATGCCGGCGTCCTCGAGGACGAAGGTCAGGCGTTGCGGTGGATGGTCCGGCGGCAGCGGGACGAAGGCGCCGCCGGCCAGCCAGATCCCGAAGATCGCCGACAGCAGGTCGAGGTCACGAAGGAGATGGAGACCCACGGGCGTTTCGACGCCCACCCCCAGGGCGCGCAGGTCATGGGCCAGCCGATGGGCTCGGCGCTCGAGCTCGGCGAAGCTCAGCCGGCCGGCGCCGCAGCGTGCCGCCACGGCGTCGGGAGTCGCCGCGGCGTGCGCCGCGAGCAGCTCGGTCGCCAGCAGCGGGGCCGGACCGACAGCGGTGTCGTTCCACTCCAAGAAGAGCTGGGAAACCTGCGCCGGACCGAGGATGGGCAGCGCGCAGATCGCTGCCGCCGGTCTGGCGACGACACCGGCCAGCAGGGTCTCGAGCTGTTGCGACAGGCGCGCCAGGGTCGTGGGGTCGAAGAGGTCGGAGTTGTACTCGAAGGCCGCCAGGAGCCCCCGCTCGTCCTGCTGCAAGATGAGGCTCAGATCGAACTTCGCCAGGCCGGAGTCGAGCCTGAGGGAGCTGAGGACGAGGCCGGGCAGCTGACGGCTCGTCACCGTGCTCTCGTGCAGGGAGAACATCACCTGGAAGAGCGGCGGGTAGCGCAGGTCGCGCTGCGGCTTGAGGGCCTCGACCAGCTGCTCGAAGGGCAGGTCCTGATGGTCGTAAGCCCCCAAAGCCACCCGGCGCACCTGGGCCAGGAGAGCGTCGAAGGGGAGGTCGGGGCCGAGCTCGGTGCGCAGCACCAGGGCGTTGACGAAAAATCCGACGAGGCCCTCGATCTGGACGCGATGGCGGTTGCTGACCGGGGTGCCGATCGCCAGGTCGCCCTGGCCGCTCCAACGCAGCAGCAAGGCGTTGAAGCTCGCCAGCAGCGCCATGAAAAAAGTCGCGTTGGCGCCGCGGGCCAGCCGGCGCAACGCGGCGCACAGCTCGGCGGGCAGAGGGTGGACCACTCGACCGCCGTGGTCGGTCTGGACGGGAGGCCGGGGATGGTCGTTGGGCAGCTCGAGGCAGGCCGGGGCGCCTTCCAGCTGCCGCCGCCAGTAGCCGAGCTGGACCGCGGCGTCGCGCGGCGTCCAGCCGCGCTGCCAGCGGGCGTAGTCGGTGTACTGCACGGGAAGCTCGGGGAGCGCCGCCGCTCGGCCCGCGACGGCGGCCTCGTAGAGGGAGGCCAGCTCGCGGAAAAAGATGTTGACCGACTCGCCGTCGGAGACGATGTGGTGCATGCCGACCACCAGCACGTGCTCCTGCCGCGCCGCGTCGAGGCGGAGAAGCAGGGTGCGGAGCAGCGGCCCCCGGGCGAGGTCGAAGGGGCGGCGCGCCTCGGCCTCGGCCTGGTGCCTGCTTTCCGCCTCTCGCCGCTCGGTGTCGAGCTCCGACAGGTCGGCGACCGGCAGCGGCCAGGCGCCGGGTGGGGTGACGACCTGCACCGGCTCGCCGTCCACCCGCTCGAACCGCGTGCGCAGGGACGCCTGTCGTCGCACCAGGTCTGCCAGGGCCTGCCGCAAGGCACTCTCGGCGAGCCGGCCGCGCAGCCGCAGGGCCGCAGGGATGTTGTACACCGGGCTGTTCGGTGCCATGCGGTCGAGGATCCACAGCCGTTCCTGGGCGAAGGAGAGCGGCGCGCGGCGGCGCTCCTCCACGGCAGCCGCGGGGAGGAGGGGGGGCTCCGTCGCGGTACCGCGCTTCGCCTCGGCCAGCCGCGCCGCGAGCTCCGCCACCTTGGGCCGTTCGAAGATCTCGCGCAGCGGCAGATCGAGGTCGAGGGCTTCGCGCAACCGGGAGCGCACCTGGGCGACGAGCAACGAATGTCCGCCGAGATCGAAGAAGTCGTCCTCCGGGCCGACCTCCTCACGGCCCAGCACGGCCGAGAAAATGCCGGCCACCAGGGCTTCATAGGGCGAAGGTGAACCTGGCGCCGCCGTGGTGAGCCGGCCCGCCGCCGGTACGGGCAGCGCCCGGCGATCCACTTTGCCGTTGGCGGTCAGGGGCAGCTCAGCGAGCGGCACGAAGAGAGCCGGCACCATGTGATCGGGGAAGCGTTGCTTGAGGAAGGTCCGGAGATCGACGGGGACTGCGAAGTCGCCGGTCAGGTAGGCCACCAGGCGACGATGGCCGCGCTCGTCTTCCCGCACCACCACCACGGCCTCCCGCACCGCCGGATGGGTGCGGAGCGCCGCTTCGACTTCCTCGGGCTCGATGCGATAGCCCCGGATCTTGACCTGCAGGTCGACCCGGCCCAAGAACTCGAGCTCGCCGCCGGGCGTCAGTCGGGCGAGGTCGCCGGTCCGATAGAGGCGCGCCCCGGGGACCCCGCCCAAGGAGTCGGGAACGAAACGCTCGGCGGTGAGATCGGGTCGCCGGAGGTAACCGCGGGCCACGCCGGCGCCGCCGACGAAGAGCTCGCCGGTAACGCCCCAGGCGACGATCTGCTGCCGACGGTCGAGGAGATAGATCTGGGCGCCGGAGATCGGATGCCCGATCGGGACGCGGCCCCGCTCGCCGATGCCGCGGCAGTCGTAGACGCTGCTCCAGACCGCGGCCTCGGTGGGCCCGTACTCGTTGGCCAGGGCTGCTCCGGGCAGCCGCTGGAAGTGCCGGCGGACCACCTCCTCCGGGAAGGCCTCGCCGGCGACGATCGCCTGCCGGAGCGAACCGAACGCGAGCGCGGCGTCGGCGCCGCTGTCGAGCAGCAGCGAGTAGAGGAGGGGCAGGGCGAGGAGCGCGGTGGCCCTCTCGCGGCTCACCCACCGGGCGAGGCCTTCGGGGTCGCGGGGCAGCTCCTCCGGCGGGAGGAGCAGCGTGCCGCCGGCGGCCAGCGTGCCGAAGATCCCGGCGACCGAGCTGTCGAAGGCGAAGGAGGAGAGCAGGGCGAACCGCTCGTCCGCCGGCCGCCCGTAATAGAGGAGCCGCGCCCGGGTCGACTGCGCCGCCTGGCGGTGGGCGACCATCACCCCTTTGGGCCGGCCGCTCGAGCCCGAGGTATAGATGACGTAGGCGAGCTGATCGGGGTCGATCTCCGGCAGCCCGGCGGCGCCGCTCCGGCTCTCCGGCGCCCCCGGAAGGTCGTCGAGGCAGAGCACCGGGATCGCGCCGGCGGCGCCGAGCCCGGCGAGGAGCGGGGTCAGGCGCCGCTCGGTCAGCAGCAGCGCGGCGCCGCTGTCGGCGAGCAGGAAGGCCAGATGGGGCGCCGGATAGCCCGGGTCGAGCGGGACGTACGCCCCGCCCGCCGCGAGGACGGCGAGGAGCGCCAGGATCATCTGCGGCGATCGCTCGCAGCAGACGGCGACCGGCACGTCCGGGCCCACGCCGCTCTGGCCGAGGAGCTGGGCGAGACGGCGGGCGCGCGCCACCAGCTCGGCATAGCTGATCTGCTCGTCGGCCGCGGACACCGCCACCCGCGCCGCCGAGGCATCCGCCTGCGCCGCGACGAGGGCGAAGAGAGACGGTCCCGCCGCGGGCGCGACCGGCGGCTCGTTCCACTCGCAGCGCAGCTGGTGCGCCTCCGCCCCGCTCAACCGCCCCAGTTGCGACAGTCTCCTTTCCGGGCCTGCCGCGACCTCGCCGACCAAGCGCACGAAGCGCTGCGCCAGACGTAGGGCGGTGGTGGCGTCGAAGAGGTCGCGGCTGTAGGTCAGCCATCCCTGGAGCCCCCCGCCGGCCGCGGTGAGGACGAGCGAGAGGTCGTATCTCGCGAGCGTGCCGTCGAGCGGCTCCAAGGTGATCGTGAGCCCCGGCAGCCGCAGGGTCTCCCAGGGATCGTTCTGCAGGGCGAAGAGGGTCTGGAAGAGGGGCGCGTGACGGAGGTCGCGCTCGGTGTGGAGCTCGTCGACCAGCTGCTCGAAGGGGACGTCCTGGTGGGCGTAGGCGGCGAGCGCCGTCTCCCGCGTCGCCCGGAGCAGCTGGTCGAAGCTCGGGTCGCCGGAGAGGTCGCCGCGCAGGACCAGGAGGTTGACGAAGAAGCCGATCAGCCCCTCCACCTCGGCCCGCCGGCGGTTGGCGATCGGCGAGCCCACGGGGACGTCGTCCTCGCCGGTCGCGTGGGCGACCAGCAGCTGGAAGGCGGCGAGGAGGGTCATGAACAGGGTCGCCCCGGAGCGCCCGCCAGAGCGCCTGAGCTCGTCCGTCAGGGCCGCGGGCAGAAAGAGGATCCGCTGCGCTCCCCGGTAGCTGGGCGCCGGCGGCCGCGGCCGGTCGGCGGGCAGCTCGAGGAGCGGCGGCGCGCCCGCCAGGCTCTGCCGCCAGTAGGACAGCTGCTCGGCGAGCCGCGCCCCGGCGAGCCAGGCGCTCTGCCAGACGGCGAAATCGGCGTACTGCACCGGGAGCTCCGGCAGGAGCGCCGGCCGGCCGGCCGCGGCGGCCCCGTAGAGCGCTTGGAGCTCGCCCAGGAAGACGCCGATCGACCAGCCGTCCGAGACGATGTGGTGCAGGTTGACGAAGAGGACCCGCTCGTCCACCGCGAGCTCCACGAGCACCGCGCGCACGAGGGGGCCGGCGGCGAGGTCGAACGGCTGGACCGTGAAGCGGGCCGCAAAGTCGCGCAACGCCCTGGCGCCGGAGGGGGCGGGCAGCGCCCGGAGGTCGATCCGGGGCAGCGGCAGGGCGGCCGCCGGGCGCACCACCTGGCACGGCCGGCCCCCCTCGCTGGGGAAGACGGTGCGCAGGACCTCGTGCCGCCGGACGATCTCCGCCAGGCTGCGGACGAGCGCCGGGCCGTCCAGGGCGCCACGGAGCCGCAGGCTGAAGGGCACGTTGTACAGCGCCGTGCCGGGCTCCAGCTGGTCGAGGAACCAGAGGCGCTGCTGGGCGAAGGAGAGCGGCGCCGCGCCGCCCGGCGGCCGCGGCCGGAGCGGCGGCAGGGCCGCCTCGTCCGCGGTGCCGCGCAGGGCCTCGATGCGCCGCGCCAGGGCGGCGATCGTCGGCGCCTCGAAGAAGACGGGGAGCGGCAGCTCGACGGCGAGGGCCTCGCGGAGCCGCGAGGCCAGCCGGGTGGCGAGCAGCGAGTGGCCGCCCAGGGCGAAGAAGTCGTCGTGGACGCCGATCGGCGAGGCCGCCAGGACCTCGCTCCACAGGCGGGCCAGGGCGGCCTCGGTCGGTGTGCGCGGCGGCGCGGCCTCGCGCGCGATCCCGAAGCTCGCGCGGTCCGGACGGGGTAGGGCCTGGCGGTCGAGCTTGCCGTTGGCGGTGACCGGCAGGGCGCCCAGGGTGACGAGGACGGCGGGGACCATGTACTCGGGGAGGCGCGCGGCGAGGTGCGCCCGGAGGGCGTCGCTCCCCGCCCCCTCCCCGCGCGGCACGACGTAGCCCACGAGGCCCTTCTCGCCCATCTCGCCCACCGCCCCGTCGGCGATCACCACGGCGTCGGCGACCGCCGGATGCTGGGAGAGGACCGCCTCGATCTCCCCCAGCTCGACCCGGAAGCCGCGGATCTTCACCTGCTGGTCGCGGCGGCCAAGGAACTCGAGGTTGCCATCGGCGAGGTGGCGCGCCCGATCGCCGGTCCAGTAGAGCCGTTCTCCCGCTGCGCCGAAGGGGTCGGGCACGAAGCGTTCCGCCGTCTGGGCCGGCTCCCCGGCGTAGCCTACGGCCAGGCAGTCGCCGGCGATGTAGAGGTCGCCCGCCACCCCGGTCGGGCAGGGCTCGAAGGCCGTGTCGAGGACGTGATAGCGGCCGTTGGGCATCGGCCGGCCATAGGGGATGCTCGCCCAGCGCGGATCGACCGCGGCGATGGGGAAGGAGTTGGACCATACCGTGGCTTCCGTGGCGCCGCCCAGGGCGGTCACCCGCGCCGCGGGAAAGGCCGCGCGCACGCGGTCCGGCAGGGTCGTCGGGATCCAATCGCCGCTCAGGAAGACCCGGCAGAGGGAGCGCGCGCCGGGCGGCGGCAGCGCGGGGAGGAACGGGGTGAGCTGCTGCAGGGCGGCGGGGGCCGAGTCCCAGAAGGTGATCGGCTCGGCGAGCAGGAGCGCGAGCAGCCGCTCGGGGTCGCGCACGTCGCTCTGCGCCACCACCCGCACCGAGCCGCCGGCGGCGAGCAGCCCGAAGACGTCGTAGACCGAGAGGTCGAAGCCCATGGCGGCGAGGAACAGCACGCGGTCGTCCGGCCCGACGCCGAAGTCGCGGTTGATCCAGGCGATCAGGTTGCCCACCGACCGGTGGCGCACCGCCACCCCCTTGGGCAGGCCGGTCGACCCGGAGGTGAAGATCACGTAGGCGAGGTCGGCGGCGGAGCCGTCGACCGGCGGGTTGCCGCGCGGCTGGACGCCGATCTCGGCCCGCCCGCCGAGCCGGCCCCCATCCGTGAGCGCGCCGCCGGCCGGGGCGTCGAGCACCACCGCCCCGTCGAGCCGCGGCGGCGCGCCCCAGCGCGCCCAGAGCTCCTGGCAGGTCACGAGGTGCCGCGCCTTGAGCTGGGCCAGGATGAAGCGGATCCGCTCCTCGGGCACGGCGGCGTCGAGCGGGACGTAGGTGCCGCCGGCCTTGAGCACCGCGAGGAGCGCCGCCACCATCTCCGCCGAACGCTCGAGATGGACGCCCACGGCAGAGCCCCGCCGCACCCCCAGGGCGCGGAGCAGGTGGGCGATCTGATTGGCGCGTTGGGCGAGCCCGCGGTAGGTCAGGGCGCCGCCGTCGTCGACCACGGCCACCGCCTCGGGCGTGCGGGCCGCCTGCTCGGCGAAAAGCTCGTGGACGAGCCGCTCGCCTTCCTTGGCGGACCGCGCGGTGTCGTTCCACTCGGCGAGGGTCTGGTGGCGCTCGGCGGCGCCGAGCAGAGGGAGGGCCGAGATCCGCGCCGCGGGGTCCGCCACGGCGGCGTCGAGCAGGCGCCCGAAGCTCGCCGCCCAGCGCTGGATGGTCGTGCGGTCGAAGAGCTCGGGACGGTAGTTCAGGAGCACCTGCATCCCGGTCGCGGTCTCGGACTCCGTCGCCATCAGCTCGTAGGGTGCAATGTTGGGGGCCTGCTCCCAGTGGCCGACGAGCAGGTCGCCCGCTCGCTGCGACCGGGTGAGCGGCCGCTGCAGGACGGCGGCGGAGAAGATCGGCGAGCGCAGGAGGTCGCGCCCGGTCGCCAGCTCTTCGAGCAGCTTCTCGAAGGGGTAGCCCTGGTGCCGCTTGGCCTCGCTCACCGTCTCGCTCACCCGCGCCACGGCCGCGGCGAACGTCGGATCGCCGGCCAGGTCGGTGCGCAGGGGCAGGGTGGTGACGAAGCATCCGATCGGCTCGTCGAGGTCCGGGTGCGTCCGGCCGGCGAACGGCGCGCCGACGAGGACGTCCCGGGCACCGGTCAGCCGGTGGAGCAGGACCTGGAAGGCCGCACAGAAGATCCGGAAGAGGGTCGTGGCGCGCTGCGCGGCGAGCGCCGCCAGGGCATCTCGCAGCGCCGCTCCCAGGGGCAGCTGCACCCAGGAACCGACGTGGCTCGGCGAGCTGGGGCGCGGCCGATCGGTGGGCAGATCGAGGATCGGCAGCTCCCCTGCAAGGCGCTCCAACCAGTACCGCCGCGCGGCCGCGAGCTCTCCCGCCTCGACCTGCTCCCGCTGCCAGGCGACGAAATCCCGGAACTGGAGCCGGGGCGGTGGGAGGGCGACTCCGCGGTAGAGAGCTAGCACCTCGCTGACGATCTGGTGGTGGGAGGCGCCGTCGATCACCAGGTGATGGAAGCAGAGGAGCAGCAGGTGCCGCTCGCCGGCGAGGCGGAAGAGACAGAAGCGGAAGGGTGGTCCCGCCGCGAGATCGAAGGGGATCTCGAGGAGCTCGCGCAGCCGGGGCTGCGCCTCCGCCGCCTGCCCTCCGGCCGGAACGAGCGTGAGGTCGGCCGCGGGCAGGTCGACGGCAGCGGGGGGGAACGACTGCACCGGCTCGGACCCCCGGGCGGTGAACCGGGCGCGGAGGACGTCGTGGCGGTCGACGAGGGTCTGGAGCGCCCGGCGCAGGCGCTCCCCGGCGAGCGGACCGCGAAGATCGAGCACCCGGATGGTGTTGTAGGTCGGCTTCCCGGGGTAGAGCTGCTCGCGTCGCCAGATCCCCTGCTGGGAGTAGGAGAGCTGCTGGCGGTCGCCCGGCGGCAGGCGCGGAATGGGCGCCGAGCGGGGCGCGGCCGGCAGGGTGGTGGTCACGGCGTTGCTCCTCCACCGGGTCGCTCGCGGTCGAAGACCGCCGGGCCTTGCACCTCCTGACCGGCACGCAGGGCCTCCTTGCGCACCTTGAGGGTCGCCGTTCGCGGCAGCTCCGCGCGGTATTCCACGTAGCGCGGGAGCTTGAACGGCGCCAGGCGCCGCGCGGCATGCGCCAGGATCTCGGCCGGCGGCACCTCGGCCGGCGAGCGCCCGGCGGCCAGCACGACGAAGGCCTTGACCTCCTGGCCGCGGAGAGGATCGGGCACGCCGACCACCGCAACCTCGGCGACCTCCGGATGCGAGCCGAGCGCCGCCTCCACCTCGGCCGCCGCGATCATCTCCCCCGAGCGCCGCATGGCATCCTTCTTCCGGCCCACGACGTAGAGGAAGCCGTCGGCGTCGAGGTAGCCCAGGTCGCCGGTCGCCAGCCAGCCGTCGCGGAGCACCCGAGCGGTCGCCTCCGGGTCCTTGTAATAGCCCAGCATGGTGGCGGGGCTCCGCTTCACGATCTCGCCGGTCTGGTCGGGCGGCAGGTCGCGTCCCGCCTCGTCGACGATGCGGATCTGGTGCACCGCCGGATCGACCGGCCGGCCGGAGGAGCCGAGCTTGTCGTCCCACTCGGGGGGGAAACCGCCGCGCGGGGCGAGGACGGGCATGGGGTCCTCGGTCAGGCCGTAGACCGTCACCAGGGTGACGCCGAAGCGGCTCTCGAAGGCGCGGTGGCGCGCGGCGTCGATCCCGCCGACGACGGTGCAGGGCGAGCTCACCCGCTCGCCGGGTTCGACGTCGCGCGCCAGGAGAATGCCCGGGATGTCGGTCAGGCCGTTGAACGAGGTGACCCGATGGCGGCGGACGTCGCCCCAGAAGCGCGAGGCGCTGAACTTCCGGCACAGCACGACGCGGAAGTGCTCCCCGAGCGCCATGAACACCACCGCCTGCGCGTTGAGGTGGAAGAGCGGGGTGACGACGATCATGGTGTCGCCCGGGCCATAGCCCAGGTGCCGGGCGCGAGCGCCGAGCGCGGTCAGCAGGGTCCGGTGGGAATGCATGGCGCCCTTGGGGAACGCCGTGGTGCCCGAGGTGTACTGGATGAGGGCCAGGTCGTCGCCCCGGATCCCCGCCGAGCGCTCGACGGGGTCGGCCAGAAACTCCGCCCAGGGCAGCGTTGCCACGGCCGCGGTTTCGCCTGGGGCTCCCTGACCGTCCCCGGCCTCGTCGCCCGCTGCCGGTGCCACGACCACGAGGTCGAGGCCCGGGTAGCGCGGGATCCCGCGCACCCGGGGCAGCAGGCGAGGCTCGGTCACCAGGACGCGAGCCTCGGCATGGGAGGCGACGTAGCCGGCCTCGGTGGGGGTCAGGTGACTGTTGATCGGCACGCAGACGGCGCCGGCCGCCAGCGTGCCGTGGGTCGCGGCGAGGAACTCCGGGCGATTGTCCATGAGGATCGCCACCCGGTCCCCCTTCGCGATGCCGCGCGAGACCAGGCCGCCGGCGAAGCGACGCGCCGCCAGGCCGAACTCGGCAAACGACGTCCAGGGGCCGTCGTCCGCGACGAGGAAGGGGTCCCCCGGTCCCCGCGCGACCGTCGCCGCCAGCAGCTCCGGAAAGGTCTCCGCCGGCCGCTCCAGGAGCTCTCTGCCGTCCATCAACCCGGCTCCGGCCCGCTCGCGCCAACCCGCTGGCGATCGATGGTCTGCGCCAGGGTGGCGACGGTCGTCCGGCTCTCGAACAGCGCCGGCAGCGGGACCTCCACCGCGAAGCGGTCGCACACCCGCGCGACGAGCTGGCTGGCGAGCAGCGAATGCCCGCCGAGGTCGAAGAAAGGGTCGTCGATCCCCACCCGCTCCACTCCCAGGAGCTCCTGCCAGATCTCCACCAGCAGCTCCTCCACCCCGGTCCGCGGCGGCGCATAGGGCGCCCGCGCGAGCGCTTCGGCGCCTTCGGCGGCGAGCAGGGCCCGGCGGTCGACCTTGCCGTTGGCGGTGAGCGGGAGAGTGGGCAGGAACGAGAAGAGCGCGGGGACCATCGGTTCGGGCAGGCGCCGCCGCAGAGCCTCGCGCAGGCCGGCGGCGTCGAGCTCCGCTCCGGGCGCCGGCACCACCCAGGCGACCAGGCACGCCGCCTCGCCGGTCCCCCGTATCCCGGCCACCGCCGCGGCCACCCCGAGACAGGCCGAGAGCGCCGCCTCGACCTCCCCCAGCTCGACGCGGAAGCCGCGCAGCTTGACCTGGTGGTCGAGGCGCCCGAGGAATTCGACGGCGCCGTCGGCGAGGCGGCGGGCGAGGTCGCCCGTGCGGTACACCCGGCCCCCTGCCGCGCCCTCCGTCGGGTCGGGGACGAAGCGCTCGGCCGTCAGCTCCGGGCGCCCCCAGTAGCCGCGGGCGAGTTGGACGCCGCCGATGCAGAGCTCGCCGGCCACCCCCGGCGGGACCTCGTGGCCGTACGGGTCGAGGAGGTGGATACGGGTATTGGCGACGGGGCGCCCGATGGGCACCGGCCGCGCGCCGGTCTCCGCTCCGGCGGGCCACCCGGTGACGTCGACCGCCGCCTCGGTCGGCCCGTAGAGGTTGTGCAGCTCGACCGCGGCCCTGCCCAGGCGGTTGCCGAAGCGGCGGGCCAGCTCGCCGGAGAGCGCTTCGCCGCTGGCGAACACCCGCCGCAGAGCGCCGCAGTCCGCGAGCCCCGGCGCGTCGAGAAAGGCCGGCAGCATGGAGGGGACGAAGTGCAGGGTGGTCACTCCGGTCGCCGCGACACGCGACACCAGGTAGGCGGCGTCCCGGTGGCCGCCCGGACGGGCGAGGACGAGCCGGGCTCCCACCAGGAGCGGCCAGAACAGCTCCCACGCCGAAACGTCGAAGCTGATGGAGGTCTTCTGCAGCACGCCGTCGGCGCGGGTCAGGGGGAACGCCGCCTGCATCCAGAGCAGCCGGTTGACGATTCCGCGGTGGGTGTTGACGACCCCCTTGGGCAGGCCGGTCGAGCCGGAGGTGTAGATCACGTAGGCCGGGCCGTCGGGATGGCTCACCGCCACCCCGGCCGGCGGCAGCCGCTCCCAGGGCTCCCCGGCGTCGAGGCAGAGCGTCGACGCGCCGCTCGCGGGGAGCGCGGCTAAGAGGTGCCGCTCGGTCAAGAGGACGCGCAGGCCGGAGTCGGCCAGCATGAAGGCCAGGCGGGCCGGCGGATAGTCCGGATCGAGGGGCACGTAGGCGGCGCCGGCGAAGAGGATCCCCAGGAGCCCCGCCATCAGCTCCGGCGACCGCCGGCAGGCGATCCCCACCCGCGCCTCCGCCGTCACTCCGAGCGCGCCGAGGGCCCCGGCCAACCGGAGAGAACGGTCGAGGAGATGGCCGTAGCTCCAGGCGACACCCTCTCCCACGACCGCCACCGCCTCGGGAGCCCGGACCGCCTGCTCGGCGATCCGGGCGCCGAGGGTCCGCTCGAGATCCCAGGTGACGGCGGTGTCATTCCACTCGTGGAGAACCTGCGTCCGCTCGGCCGCGGTGAGGAGCTCGAACGCCGCGAGCCGGCGGCCCGGCGCCGCGGCGGCGGCGAGGAGGACCTGTTCGAGATGGCCGAGCATCCGGACGATGGTCGTGGCGTCGAAGGCCCGGCGATCGTAGATCAGCATGGCGCCCAACCGCCGCCCCTTGAAGCCGTAGAGCGTCAGCGGATACTCCGGCTGGCGACAGACCCGCATCCGGCGCTCCGCCCAGGGGCCGCCTTTGGCACGCAGAGCCTCACTCCAGCGAAAGTTCTCGAACACCACGACACTGTCGAAGAGGCGCGCCTCGGCCGCGATCTCGCTCCACTGCCTGACTCGGCTCAAGGGGGTGAATTCGTACGGCCGGTGCGCCGTCCACTGTTCGCGCACCTGTTGCAAAAGAGCGTCGAAGCGCAGCTCTCCCGGCACCCTCACCCGCATGGCCAGGGTATTGATCAGCGGCCCGATGATCCGGTCGCCCTCGGGTACCGCCGCCCGGTTGGACTTGAGGCAGCCGAAGGCCACGTCCTCGACCCCCCCATAGCGGGAGAGGAGCAGCGCCCAGGCCGCCTGCAGCACGGTGTGGATCGAGACCGCGAGCTCCTCGCAGAGCCTCTCCAGGGCCGCCGTCGCCTCGGCCGCGAGCGCCAGCTCGCGATCGCCGTGCGCGGCGCGGGCCGCCTTGAGGCGGTGCCCGACTTTCGCCATGCCGAGCGGCGTCGGCCGCCGGAACCCTGCC
>Ga0137403_10000118_pt1 | contig 90152 bp, 81 predicted proteins | sample CZOMad2_1_16fung_FD_122057 | JGI IMG/M metagenome (GOLD analysis project Ga0137403, IMG submission 122057) | Vadose zone soil fungal communities from Angelo Coast Range Reserve, California, USA - CZOMad2_1_16fungal (Hybrid Assembly) | ecosystem: Environmental > Terrestrial > Soil > Vadose zone...
CCACCGCGCGCCCTCCCAGCCCGGCGACGAGCAGGATCGACAGGATCGCCCCGAAGAGAGGCAGGGCGGTCAGCAGAGCGTCGGAATCATCCAGCCAGAAAAGCGTCGGGACCTGGTGCAGGCGCTCGAGAAGACCGATCCCCGTGGCCTGCACCCGGGCGAGGTAGGGATGCAGCGGCAGGAGGCCGCGCGACCCGGCCAGACCGGAGAGCTGGACGGCGAGCGACAGGAAGGCGGCCAGGAAAACCAGCCCGAGCGTCGCGCGAAACAGGACGACGACCCTGCCGCAGGCCCGCCCCCGCGCCTCCGCCCCCGAGGAGTCCATGCGTCGAAGTTAACCATAGGTCGACGATCCGGGCCTAGGAGCCCGCGCGACTCGTGCGATGACTCGAACAGGGTCCTAGTTGGAGATCCGCCTCGACGCCGGCGCTTCCGGCGTACGGGTGAAGCAGGAGGGGAGGCGGCGGATCGACTCGAGGCCGAAGATCAGCTTCTGTCCATCCTGAAAGCCGCGCGCGAAGCGCTGCTGCGCCTCGGGCCCCACCGGGGCCCGCGACCCCTGAGGGGGTGCGCCGAAGCCTCCGAAGTCGCGCGACAGCAAGGCGCCGCATTGGGACAGGTCGATCGCCTTCATCGCCTCGACCCCGGCGGAGAAGCCGGCCATGTAGTCCTTGTCCGAGGTGATCCGATCGGTCAGGCGCGAGGTCTCCTCGAAGGCGCGATCGATGCGGGATTGAATGCCGGCGTTCACCTGCTCCGCCTTCCAGGCGGCGTGCTCCGCGATCGTCCGGTCGTAGTCGGCCGGCTCGGATTCCGCCCCAACCGGCCGCCAGAGGCCACCGTCCACCGTGACCACCAGGTCAGCATCGGACAAGACGTGATATTTCAGATATCCGAGCCTGCGCTGAGTCCCGAGCGCCGCTTCATCGGCGATCCGGTCCTGATACGCGCTCAGCACGTCGCCCAGCCAGGCTAGCAGCTCGACCAGCGTCACGCCGGGATCGAGGTCGTCAGGTTCCACCATTTGCTGCAAGCTAGCTTGCGTTCCGCTGCCCCGGGCTGCAGGCTTACCTGACTCAGGTACCGGAGGCTGAAAATGGACACTTCCCTGCGGGAAGCCCGGCTGCGGCAGGAGTACGACAAGCTCTACCCCGGTTTGACTCCCGGCCTCTGGCTGCCCGCGGCCGAGGTGGCCGAGCATATCGTGGATATGGTGCGGCACGAACGAGGGCGCTTCGGACTCCATGGTCGCCTCGTGGCAGACGACCACTTCGACTTCCGCGGCGGCGGGACAGCCGACCGGAGGACTCCGAACGAGCGGCGGGAGGATCGCGGCGAGCCGACCGGCTGAGCACCGGTTGAAGCTCTCTCGGCGGCACCTGATCGCGGTGCTCGTGGCGACGGCCCTCGCGCTCCGCCTCTCGACCATCGCCTGGGGCATCGGGCTCGGGCCCTTCAGCGGCTGGTATCATCCGGACGAAAGCAAGGCCTGGAGAAGCGTGGTGGGCTTCCCGGGCAACTACTGGTCGAACCCCACGTTCATTTACGGCACGGCGCTCCAGTACACGGTGGGCGCCGTGCTGTTTCCGTTCAAGCGACTCTGGCACGCGGGACACCCGCTGTTTCCATCCCTCACATACCCGCAGTTCGCGGTGCTGGCCGACCGCGCGGTTCACGCCGTTCTCGGCGCGGCAACTGTGGCCTTGATCTATCGCCTGGCACTGCGCCTGTGGGATGAAAAGACGGCGCTCCTGGCCGCTGCGCTGCTCACCGTATGCTTCTATCACGTGCTCGACAGCGCCCTGACGACCCTGGATGTGCCGATGGGTTTCCTGGTCACGCTGGGCATGCTGCTCGCCGCGCGCGCCGCCGACGCGCCCACCGTCGGCCGGTTCGTCGGCCTGGGCGCCCTGCTCGGCTACGTGACAGGAACCAAGATCACCGGGGCGTCACTCGTCGTGGTCCCCATTGCGATGACGATCGTCGCTCCGCCGGCGGAGCGGCGCCGCTGGATCGGGGGGACCGCGATCGCCGCGGTGGTTGCCGCCGCGGTCTTCGGGCTCACGACTCCTCACGTCATCCTCCATCCGCGAGCGTATCTCGAGTTCATGGGGGACCAGCGCGCGATCTGGATCGAGGCCGCAGGCCACACGCCGCTCGCCATCGCCCGGGTCTGGCTCCGCGCGTTGTCGATTACGCTGCTGCCGCTGGTTGCGGGGCTCGCGCTGGTCGGAATCGGGATCGGGCGCGCGACGCCTGCCGCGCGACGCCTCGAGGCTGCGGTCCTGGCGTTTCTGGCCGCCCAGGTCCTGATCTGGCGCGGCTACCTGCCGCCCCGCTTCCTCCTGCCGGTGCTACCGATTCTCTGCGCGTACGCCGCGCGAGCGCTGGTACTGGCCTCGACCAGCCCGCGTGCCGGCCTCCGGCGGGCCGCGCCGGCGCTGACCGCTCTCGTGCTGGTCTCGAGCCTGACCGCGGTGCTCGCCGGCATCTGGACCCGCTGGAGGGACGTGAGGACCGAGGCGGCCGAGGATATCGCGCGCCTCGTGCCCCCCGGCTCAACGCTCGGATTCGCGACCACGCGGGCGGACAGCCGGGCTGAACATCGCTGGCGCTTCCCGGTGGTGGATACGACGCGCTACCGGATGACCGCCACGTTCGACCGACCGTCATTCCTGGTGGTGACCGACTGGACTCTGCTGCCGATACAGAAGGCGCTCTCGTCGGGCAACCTTGGGCCCGGATACGCGTGGCCGGATAGCCTGGCCACCGTGTGGTACCACCGCCAGGTGCCCACGCCGGCCGAGTTCCAATTCTTCGAGGCGCTCCTCGCGGGCCGGTCGGATTACCACCCGGTGGCCCACTGGAAGCCTCCGACACCGCTCCCCGTCGAGTTCTCCGATCGAGGTCTCTGGCTCTACCGGCGGCCATGAAGCGATTCCCGCTCTCTTCCATCCCACCGCGCACCGCGGACCCGCTGGAGCGGGTCACGCTCGCGAAGGTGACCCGTCGGCTCCTGCCGTTTCTATTCCTCCTCTACATCGTGTGCTTCCTGGACCGGGTGAACCTCGGGTTCGCCGCGCTCCAGATGAACCGCGACCTCGGCTTGAGCCCGGCCGTCTACGGCTTCGGCGCGGGGGTGTTCTTTCTGGGCTACGTCCTCTTCGAGGTGCCGAGCAACCTGGTCCTGGCGCGGGTGGGCGCCCGCGTGTGGATCGCCCGCATCATGATGACCTGGGGGCTCCTGGCGGCGGCCATGATGTTCATCCAGGGCCCGCTGAGCCTGTACGGGCTCCGCTTCCTGCTCGGCGCCGCCGAAGCGGGCTTCTTCCCGGGCATGATCTACTATCTGAGCCGATGGTTTCCCGCCGAGCAGCGGGCGCGGGCGGTCGCGCGGTTCATGATCGCGATCCCGCTGTCGGGCGTCATCGGCGGCCCGGTCTCCGGCGCACTGCTCGGCCTCAACGGGCGCCTGGGGCTCGCGGGCTGGCAGTGGCTCTTTCTGCTCGAGGGGCTGCCCGCCGTCGTGCTGGGCTTCGTCGTCCTGGCCTACCTGACCGATCGCCCCGAAGATGCCACCTGGCTCACGCCGGCCGAGCGCGACTGGCTCAGCACACGCCTGAGCGAAGAGCGGGAGCAGTGCCAGCGGCGCCACGGGCTCAGCGTGCGGCAGGCGCTCTCGAATGGCACGGTGTGGCAGCTGGGACTGCTCCTCCTCCTCTGCAATGCGTTCGGCGTGTACGTGCTGGGGCTCTGGCTGCCGCAGATCGTGAGAGAGGTCTCCGGGCTCAGCGATCTCATGGTCGGCGTAATCTCGGCCGTGCCGAACCTCGTCGCCGCCGTTGCCATGGTGCTGGTGGGCGCTCACTCGGACCGGAGCGGTGACCGCCTGCTCCACATCGCCGCGGCCGCCGCTGCCGCAGGGGTTGGCTTTCTGGCGAGCGCCTACCTGCATTCCCCGGTGCCGGTCGTCCTCGCGCTGTCGCTGGCCGCGGCCGGTTCGCTCAGCTCTCACGGCCCGTTCTGGCCGCTCCCGTCCACGTTCCTGAGTGGCAGCGCCGCGGCCGGTGGCATCGCCCTGATCGTGTCGGTGGCGAACCTGGCGGGATTCGTCGGCCCCTACATGACGGGTCTCCTGAAGGGCGCCAGCGGCAACTTCCAGAGCGGACTCATTCTGCTCGCGCTCCCAGCGCTGGCCGGTTCGGCGCTGGCACTCTGGCTCCGCCGCGGCCCGCTCCTCGCGTCCGCGCACCGGATCGAAAGGGCGCCAGTCGCGCCCTGACATGCCCATGTCCAACTCTTCGATCGAGTCCCGACTGCCCGCCGAAGCCCGGGTCGGCGCGGTCGCCCTCCAGGTCGCCGATCTCGAGCGCTCACTCCAGTTCTACCAGACCGTGGTCGGCTTTCGGGTCATTGAGCGCGACGACGCGCCGGGCGCGCGAACGGCGCTCCTGGGTCCGCACCAGCGGGATCGGGTGTTGCTCGAGCTTCACGAAAAGCCCGGGGTTCGCCCGGTGCCCCGCCGCGGGCGGCTCGGCCTCTATCACTTCGCCGTGCTGCTCCCCACTCGAGCCGATCTCGGCCGCCTTCTGCGGCACGCGACGGTGCTCGGCGTCCACATCGGCGCCGCGGACCACGCCTTCAGCGAGGCCATCTACCTGGTCGATCCGGATGGGATAACGGTCGAGGTCTATCGCGACCGGCCCCGCCGCGAGTGGCCGTCCCGTGATGGGGAGATGGCAGCCGTCAGCGACCCGCTCGATGCGGAAGGCCTGCTGTCCGCCGCAGGTGAGGAGAAGTGGCAAGGGCTACCCGCCGGCACTACGATCGGCCACATGCACTTCTACATCGGCGACATCCCGACCGCCGAGGCGTTCTATCACGGGGCGCTGGGGTTCGACAAGACCATCTGGACCCTGCCCGGCGCGCTGTTCGTTTCTGCCGGCGGATACCACCATCACGTTGGGCTCAACACCTGGGCAGCCGGTTCACCGGTCGCGACCGATGCGGACGCGAAGCTGCTGTTCTGGGAGCTCGTGCTCCCCGACTCGGCGGCCACCGGCGCCGCCGCCGAGCGGCTGCGCGCTGCCGGCTATAGCGTGAGCAGCGCGCGCGGGGTCCCCGCAGCCACCGATCCCTGGGGGATCACCGTCCGCCTCGTGGCGAGCACCGCCTGACCTGGGCGCCGGCTGGGTGATGACCGCTGATGTGCGCTGGCGCGCTACGACCCTTTGCCGGCAGCGCAGCGGGCCGCGGCCTGCCGCAGTGCAAGCGCCGACCGCCTCGCAGGAACCTGTGCGAACACGAGCGGCACTTGATGCTCGCCCACCAGCGTGGGGTATCCCGGAGCGTCGTCCGCGAAGACGGTGATGAACTCGGTCCGCGCCTGATTGCGTAACGGCACCACCAGCTCGCCGTAGAGCAGGACGTTGGGGCGGTTGAGGAGAAGTCGGGCTTGCCGGATCTTGGGCTGCACCAGAGTGGTATCGACCTGGTCCAGCGGCACGTGGATGGCCAGGTGTCGCTCGACTCTCCCGCCGCGCCCGGTGCTCACCAGCCGCTCCTGCAGAACGAGGGTGCACCCCTCGAGCCGCGCGGACGTGACGGAATCGGACTCATGCGCGTAGAAATCGGCCGTGTTGTCGATGGCGGAGGAGCGGGTGACTCCGATGACCGGCAGCCACTGCTCGATCCAGGCTGCGAGCGCGGGCAGGTCGGCGTCAGCCACCGGTTCCGGGGGAATGCTGTCCGGCAGCTGACCGACGGCGAGCCGGGGCAGCAAGAGCGCCGCGATCGCTGCCAGGAGCCAGGTCCTTCCCGGCCAGCGGGCCGGGCCTGCCTCTTGCAATCGCGGCACTAAGGACCTCATCGTGTAGGAACCCTCATGAGGAGGTCACGGTTGCCCCCGACGGGGTCATATGAATAGTGGACCCACAATTCCAGTCTGTGACGTCCCCGGTTGTGGACAGCCGGCGGCAGTCATAATGCAGGCACCAGCCAACGCACCCGGCCACGAACACGTGCTGTGCGAGGCGCACGCCGCCTGGTTGGCGACCAAGCTTGGCAAGGCCGGCGTAGCCTACACTTCCCGAGCGCTGACGGCCGCCTGAGCTCTGGCGGCGCGCAGGAAGCAAAACCGCCGCCCGGAGGCGGCGGTTTTGGACGGGACAGCGACGACCGGCTTATGACTAGTACATCCCGCCCATGCCGCCGCCCGCCATGGCCGGCGCCGACTTCTCTTCCTTCCGCTCCACCAGCACGCATTCGGTGGTGAGGAGCAATCCGGCAATCGACGCAGCGTTCTGGAGCGCGGTGCGCGAAACCTTGGTCGGGTCGATCACGCCAGCCTTCACCAGGTCTTCGTAGACGTCGGTCAGGGCGTTGTAGCCGAAGTTCTTCTCCTTCGATGCCTTGACCCTCGCCACCACGATCGAGCCTTCGGCGCCCGCGTTCTGGACGATGATGCGAATCGGCTCCTCGAGCGCGCGACGCACGATGGCGACACCGATCTTCTCGTCGTCCGTGCCCTTGATCCGATCGAGCACGGGCTGGGCGCGGATGAACGCGACGCCGCCGCCCGGCACGATGCCCTCCTCGACCGCCGCACGGGTGGCGTGGAGCGCGTCCTCGACTCGAGCCTTCTTCTCCTTCATCTCGGTCTCGGTCGCGGCACCCACGTTGATGATCGCCACGCCGCCGGCGAGCTTGGCCAGCCGCTCCTGGAGCTTTTCCTTGTCGTAATCGCTGGTGCTCTTCTCGATCGCGACCTTGATCTCGTTGATCCGGCCCTTGATGGCGTCGGGCTTGCCCTTCCCGTCCACGATCGTGGTGTCGTCCTTGTCGACCACAATCCGCTTGGCACGGCCGAGATTGGTCAGCGCCGCGTTCTCCAGCTTGAAGCCCACGTCTTCCGAGATCACCTCGCCGCCGGTGAGCACGGCGATGTCCTGGAGGATCTCCTTCCGCCGGTCGCCGAAGCCGGGCGCCTTGACGGCCACGACTTTGAGCGTGCCGCGGAGCTTGTTGACCACCAGCGTCGCCAGCGCCTCACCCTCGACGTCCTCGGCGATGATGAGGAGGGCCTTCCCGGTCTCCGCCACCTTTTCGAGGATGGGCAGGAGCTCCTTCATCGTGCTGATCTTCTTGTCGTGGATAAGGACATAGCCGTCCTCCACCACCGTCTCCATCTTCTCGGGATTGGTGACGAAGTAGGGCGAGAGATAGCCCCGGTCGAACTGGGTCCCGTCCACCGTCTCGAGCGTGGTCTCGAGGCCTTTCGCCTCCTCGACCGTGATCACGCCGTCCTTGCCCACCTTCTCCATTGCCTGGGCGATGAGGTCGCCGATCTCCTTGTCGTTGTTCGCGGAGATGGCGCCCACCTGGGCAATCTCTTTCCTGCCGACGGTTGGGACGCTCAACCGCTCGAGCTCCTGGACTACCGCCTCGACCGCCCGATCGATGCCCCGCTTGAGCTCCATCGGGTTGGCGCCGGCGGTGACGTTCTTGACGCCCTCGCGGAAGATGGCCTGGGCCAGCACGGTGGCTGTGGTGGTTCCGTCACCGGCGAGATCGCTCGTTTTGGTGGCGACCTCCTTCACCATCTGGGCGCCCAGATTTTCGATTGGATCGGCCAGCTCGATCTCCTTGGCGACCGTCACGCCGTCCTTGGTGATCGTGGGAGATCCGAACTTCCGGTCGATGACGACGTTGCGGCCCTTGGGGCCGAGGGTGACCCGGACGGCTTCGGCCAGGCGGTCAACGCCCCGCTTGAGCTTCGCGCGGGCTTCGATGCTGAAGAGCAGGTCTTTCGCTGCCATATATCAACCGATCTTGGCCAGAATGTCGGACACCTTGATGATGATCAGTTCATCATCTCCAACCCGATAGGGCACCCCGCTGTATTGACCGTAGATCACCGTGTCGCCCACTGCGAGATCGATCTTCACCCGCTCGCCCTTCCACATCCGGCCCGGCCCGACCGCGAGGACTTTCCCCTCCGTCGGCTTCTCCTTGGCGCTGTCCGGGATGTACAGGGGGCCGCGCATGCTTTCCGTCTCATGGGTCGGCAGGATCAGCACGCGGTCGTCGAGCGGTTGGATCTTGATCTTGAGCTCGGTCCTGGTAGCCGTAGCAGTGGACATTGTACGCCTCCCGGTCAGGTCAGTCGTGGGGATGCTTCCAGTTCCGTCGTACCCCTTGTCCCACGATGGCGCGGTTCGCCCATCAGCTTGGTGGAGTTGGGCTTGGGGAGGGAACTTCACCGTATTTAGTTAAGCAGCCATTAATCTAGGGGCAGAGACTATACTTAGCAAGTACAGCGGGCATCAGTTACCGCCGGGAATGGGGTCCGGGACGGGACTCCGCGCCTTCCACCACCGCATGGCCTGCTCGTCGTCCCACGGCTCGATCTCGATCGCCGCCAACGACCGGCCCAGCTCCGCGGCACTCTGTGGCCGATCATCCGCTTCCTTCGCGAGGCAGTCCAGCACCAGTCGCTCGAGCGCCGGCGGCACCGGCCGCTCCGTTCGACGTGACGGCGGGACCGGCTCGGCCCGCAGGTGTCTCGCGATCATCTGGAACGGGGTGTCCGCGTCGAACACCACCTGGCCGGTGAGCAGGTAGTACGCGACGCAACCGAGCGCGTAGAGGTCCGCCCGTCCATCGACCGACTCGCCCAGCGCCATCTCCGGCGCCATGTACGCCGGCGTTCCCGGCGTAAGCCCAGCGGCGGTCGCCAGTGAGTGCTCCGTGCTTGCGCTCGCGGCCGGCTTCACCAGCCCGAAGTCGAGCACCTTGACGAAGTCGTGGCGGAGTCCGACCCGTCCCAGATGGATGTTCGCCGGCTTGATGTCCCGGTGGACCAGCCCGGACACGTGGGCTTCCTCCAGTGAGTCGCACACCTGGCGCAGAATGTGGATCACCCGCGCGGCGTCCACCGGTCCGTGCCGGCGCACCAGCGATTCGAGATCCATCCCCTCCAGCAGCTCCATGACGAAGTAGAGCGTCTGATCCTCGGTAACGCCGAAGTCGTAGAGCTCGACCGTGTGCGGCGACCGCAGGTTGGCGGCGGCCTCGGCCTCGCGGCGAAACCGCTTGACGGCGAGCTGCGCTGCGGCGCTGTTTCCCGCACCAAGCATCTCGGGCCGGATCAGCTTGATCGCCGCCGGCCGGGCCAGCATCCGGTGCGTCGCCTGGTAGACCTCTCCCATGCCGCCGCGCCCCAGCAGCGCGCCGAGCCGGTAGCTCCCCATCTCGCGCGCCTTGGCGATCTGCTGGCCCAAGCCGGTGACGACGTAGGCGATCACCGCCGCGACGCCGGCGAGCAGGTAGTCGGGATAGTGCATCAGCAGCACGTTGCCGGCGGACCCGAACTCCCAGGTTCCCCGGGCCCTCGCGATCAACATGGCCAGCGGATTCATGGACACGGCGATGAGCGCCGCTACCCCGGTCTTGGTCGGCGTGCTCGGCACGATCGCGGCAAACATCAGCACGACGGCCCCGAGCCAGGTGATCATGGGCGACACGTGCCAGTCGCGCGGCACCGGATCCCAGTGAATGATCAGGCCGATAGCCGCCGCGGTGAACACCATGTACGCCAGCCCGAGATCCAGAACGAATCGGGGGTCGCGGTCGCCTTTGCGAGCGTAGGCGAACAGCCCGAATGAGACGAGCACGCAGACCGCGGCAATGGCGTCATCCGCATCGAGCCGGAGCCAGCTCGGGTCTCCGTGGGTCATCACTCGAATCGCGACGTGATCCAGCACCGAGCCGACCAGCCAGAGTGCCGCTGCGAGGAGCGACATGATCCCCAGGCGGCGGGATGCTTCCCGGAGCAGATCGGGCGGAAGCGCACGCCGCTGGTCCCGCGAGATCCTGAGTGCCGGCGGTGTGCTGCCGGGGAGCGGGGCGATGAGGTGGGGATTGGACATGAATCCATTGAAGGTAACCGTCGGGTCGAGCTGCGACGGCGGCCACCGGGTTATGTTTCAACTGGTCGGGCCACGGAGTACCCGACCGCGCCTGGTTCCGTTCGGTGAGGAACTCGTGTGAGCCTTCCCATCTCCCGTCGAGACCTCACCATGTCGGCTCATAAGCCAGAGCAACTCCGGATCACCCTGCACGGCCGCGAACTGCACTTCGTCGCCTATGAAGGCATCCCCGCCAACGCACGTCGGGGAGAGCCGGCCGTACCACCGACCTGGTATCTGATGAGCGGCGGCAAGCGGCACCGCGTCATGGAGTACCTGATCGGCCAGTCCGTAGCCGAACGGGACGCGGCGTTGAAGGCGTGGGCCGAAGCGAACGCCATGGGCCCGGCCAGCGATCAGGAAGTGCGTGCGCAGTTGCGGCGCACCACGGCTGATGTTCAGCGGGAGGACTGGTGGGCGGCCCGCTAGCGGCGGTATCTTAGAAAGGACGGGGCGCGCAAGCACCCCCGACAGTTGAAGTGACCGCAGGGGCTGGCGCTGCGCCGGCCCCTGTTTGCTTCCCGCCTCGAGAACCCCAAAATGCTGCTCCTTAGCCTGACCCTGCTTGCAGGGCCCGTCGACAGCGCCGTCGTGCGTGATATCGAAGTTGCCCCGGGCGAAACCATCCGCACTACGACCATTGGCGCCGGCCAGCCGCTCGTCTTCATCCCCGGGATCTTCGGCGCCGCATTCGGGTATCGCACGGTCACCGGCCCGCTCTCCGCCCGCGGCTATCAGTGTATCATCGTCGAGCCGCTTGGCTACGGCTGGTCGTCCCATCCCAAGGGTGCCGACTACTCCTTCACCGCGCAGACCGAGCGAGTCGGCCGCGCGCTGGACCAGCTCGGCGTCACCCGGGCGCTGTTCGTGGCGCAATCGAGCGGGGCCTCCATCGCCTTCCGCCTCGCGATCGCGCGGCCCGGTCTGGTTCGCGGGCTGCTCTCGATCGACGGCGGCCCGGCCGAGAGCGCATCCACTCCCGGCATGCGCAAGGCGTTCCGCTTCGGCGGGCTCCTGGCCAAGCTCGCGATGGATGAGTCGATGCTCCGATTCAACGTGCGCCGGGAGATCGTCCAGAATTCGGGCGATACCACCTGGGTGACCGACGCCGTGATCCGGGCGTACACCGCGGGGCAGGCCGCCGACATGCACGGCTCGATCGACGCGTTCCAGCAGATGTCGAAATCGAAGGAGCAGGGGTCGTTGCTGGCGGACCGGCTGCACGAGTGTGCGTTCCCCGTTCGGCTGCTGGTGGGCACGGTGCCCCATCCGGCCGAAGTGACCCACGATCAGCGGGAGATGCTCAGCGCCAGGCTCACCGACTTCAAGGCCGACAGCGTGACCGGGTCGGGTCAGTACATCCAGGAGGAGCAGCCGGGGGTGGTCGTGGCGGCGGTGGCGCGGCTGGATGCGGCTGCCCGGTAGCCGGCGCTTCCCATTTGGGTGTTTCGGGGTTATTATGTCGGCTCAGCAGCGGGTGCATTGACGCATCCGCATCCGACGTGATCAGAGGGGCTGGCGTTGGTGCCGGCCCCCTTTTTCATGTCCAGAGCGTAGTCGGCCGGTACGGCGCATGTCCGCACTCCGATTACCACACCCAAGGAGCAGGAACAATGCGTACGACCGGAACAGTGAAGTGGTTCAATGACGCCAAGGGCTTTGGCTTCATCACGCCCGAGGATGGCCAGAAGGACTGCTTCGTTCATCATTCGGCGATTCAGGCTCAGGGCTTCAAGAGCCTGGCCGAAGGTGAGCGGGTCGAGTTCGACGTCGTGCAGGGCCAGAAGGGCCCCGCGGCCGAGAACGTCGTGAAGCTCGGGCAGTAACCCGATTCCGACTCACGAAGTAACGGCGGCGGCTGGTTCGCTTTGGTGCGGGCCGGCCGCCGCTCTCTTTCGAGTGCTGATCAGCGCTCGAGCAAGGATGGCCGGATGACGGAAGTCAGGCTGGACGAGGGCGACAGCGTAGAGCGCGCCCTGAAGCTGTTTCGGCGGAAGCTGCAGAAGACCGGTCTCTTCAAGGAGCTCAGGCGGCGGCGGTTTTACGTGAAGCCGAGCGCGGCCCGGCTGCTCAAGTCGGCAGCGGCGCGGCGGCGCAAGCGGAAGCGGCACCTCGCCCGCGATACCTGGTAGCAACCCCGCACGACCGGGCCCGGCGATTCATTGCACTGGGCCCAGCCAGCGATCGAGCCAGTCCAGGGTTTCCCGGACCAGCTGGGTCCGCGGCACGAAGTGGCCCCCCTCCGAGATGACCTGCCGCTTCTTGTCCGCCGGCGTGCCGAGCAGCCGGAACATGGGACGCTGCGCGGTCTCGACCGGGAAGTAATGGTCGTACTGCCCGTTCAGCATTAGTACCGGGATCTTGATTCGGGGCAGGAAATTGATGGGCTCCACCTCCGGCTGACCCTGCTGGTTCTCGAGCCCGGCGACGAGAAGGACCACTGCTTTGAAACGCGGCTCGACGGCCGGCATCAGGCCACCCAGGTACCCGCCCCAGCTCACCCCATAGTAGGCCACCCTCGCCGTGTCGATGTCGGGCCGGGTATCGAGGTAGTCGATCGACCGGCGCATATCCTTGGCCCACGCGATCACGTGGTCCTTGTAGAAGTTGCTCGGGTCGGCATAGTCGCTGTGGAGACTGTCCTGGCGCTCGTAGGTGCTCTTGTAGATCGGATGGATCACCGCGCGCCCGCTCCGGACGATGAAGTCGAACACCCAGCTACTGATCTCCGTGCTGGACGAGCGCTGGTGGATCGCGTTGGAGCCGGGGAAGAAGACGACCGCCTGGTACGGCGGCTTGCCGTGCTTGGGCAGGTAGAGGTAAGCAGCCATCCGCTCGTGGTTGTAGGCGGCATCGAAGGCGACCTTCTCGCGCACCCAGTCCTCACTCGAATCGTCTTTCGCTTCGACCGCTGCGTTCAACTTGATGGGGTCGTAGTCGTACATCCGCCGATAGGCGGCGAAGACCTGGTCCGACACCGGACGCTCTTTGCTGAAGTCGCGAAACGCCCGGATAATGGGCCGCTGGGCGGTCGCGAGGCTCGTGTCCGAGAGGTATTTGACCACCCGGAAGCCGTTGGTCGGGGAGCGATCGAAGGGATCCTGGGCGTACGCATCGTTGAATGCGTAGGTCGGATCGTTCCAGCCGCCCCCGAGGATATAGCGCTCGGATCCTGCCGCGTTCACACACCATTCGCGCGCGTTACCCGCCATGTCGGAGGTGCCGAACGGGCCGACGCCCTGGTAGTGACCCACCGGTGCGAGCCCGTGTCCGGCGAAGTTGCTCAGGGGCACGATAGCCGCGCCCCCCCAGGTGAAGGCCGCCCGGCTCCAGTGATAGATCGTCGGCAGGTCGGCGCCGGCGAACGCCGCATAGGCGGCGGCCTCGTACCAGCTCACCCCGGTGACCGGATAGTTCGCCTGTCCCTCGGGGTAGCTCCCGGCTTCCCATCCGGCCGGCCCGGGGCGGCCCGTCTTGTCGGTGAAGCGGGCCATCGCCTCGCTCCACGGGAGCTCGCGTCCGCCCACTACCAACGGGTGCTTCCACAGCTCCTGCCGCCGATAGCCGCCGCCGTCCACGAACCGCTTGAACTCCGTATTGGTCACCTCGTAGCGGCCGACGAGGAAGTCCCCCAGCTCGAGCGGCGCGAGGTGCTCGAGTCCGGGCAGGTTGAGCTCGGTCTCGCCGCCGGTGACCCGGACCATTCCCTTGTCGGCTGCGGAATCGCTGTCGAGGACGAACGACGCCGGCCTCGCGAACGCCGGCCAGATCGCGACGTCGAGGGCGTGGTGACCCCGCTTCTCCAACCGGAGTCGCGAGATCCGATGAGGAACTCGGGCGACGAGCGGCGTGGTGCCGAGCAGGATGCCCGGAGCCATCGGCGTGGCGTAGCGCTTCCAATACACCCGGGCGCCCTCCGGCTCCGAGCGAATGGTCACCGTATCGGAGATGCTGGTCCACAGCGTCGCGAGCGTCGAATCGTGGGGGAGGGTGGCGCTCACCCGCGACGCAATGGTGTAGGCCGAGTCCCAGAGACCGCTGTCGGCCAGCATCCGGATGGTGGGGATCGCGGTCCCCCGTACCCACGCGGCGTCCGCGGCCCGGTAGCGGTGAGCGCGGTAGGGGCGCCAGCCCAGGCCGGCACCGATGCCGAGCAGAACCACGGTCGCGAGGGCGGCCCATCGCCACGGTGCGGCTCTCCGAGCGACCGGCTGCTCGATGCTCGTCGTCGGCGCCGCGATGGCCTTGGCGAAGGCCGTTGCCGTGGGGAACCGGTCGACGGGGCTCCGGCTCAGCGCGCGGCGTACCGCGGCGTCGATCGACGGCGGAACCTCTCTGAGCGCCCCGACCGACGGCGCCGGCCCGGCGAACCGTTTGGCGATGACCGACTGGGGCGTGTTCCCCGTGAACGGCGGCTCGCCCGCGAGCATCTCGAACAGGACACAGCCCAGGCTGTAGGTGTCGGTCCGCGCATCCACGTCGGACGCACCCGCGGCCTGTTCCGGGCTCATGTATGCCGGGGTGCCCACGCTCATTCCGGTCGCCGTCAGCTGCTCGGCTCCGTCACCGCCCACCGCCCGGGCGATCCCGAAATCGGCCACCAGCGTGTTGCCGTCACTGGTGAGCATGATGTTCTCGGGCTTCACGTCCCGGTGGATGACGCCGTGCTCGTGGGCGTAGCCCAGGGCCTCGGCCGCCTCGCGCGCAACCCGGAGCGCGTCGTCCAACGGGAGCTGCGGCTCGCGCCGGAGCCGGTCCCGGAGCGATTCGCCCTCGACGAACGGCATGGTGAACCAGAGCTGGCCCGCCGCTTCGCCGGAGTCGTACACCGAGAGGATGTGGGGATGCTGGAGCCGGGCGGCGAAGCGGACCTCGCGCTGGAACCGCTCGGGACCCAGCGTGGCGGCGAGCTCTGGACGAAGGACCTTGAGCGCGACCAGCCGGTCGTGCTTGAGGTCGCGCGCCAGATACACCGTGGCCATGCCGCCGCGCCCGAGCTCGCGCTCGAGGGTGTACTGGCCCGCTAACCCGGCCTCAAGCTGCGCTGGCAGGTCGGCCAATTGGTGCCTGGAGGATGGAGGTGGAGCGGGGGGCTCGGCCGGTTACGCCTCAACCGCTGGCCGGTCGATCCCCATTGCGTTGCCCGCCGACGAATTCCGAGTCGTGCACGAAGCGCCACGCGGGCGAGGCGCCGATCGCCTCCGACAGGGCCGCGGCGGTGGCTTCGACGACCAATCCCGTCGGCGAGGTGAAGACGACGTCACCCTGGGCCTGGGCCAGCTCCGCCAGTCCCTGGCAGAACGGCACCAGACGCTCGATGGGCTCGCGTGCGTCGATCCGAACCACGATCGATTCAACCCGTCTCTCGTGCTCCCAGACGTCGATCCGGTGGCTCTCCTCGCTGCCCCAGATGCTCAGCTGCCGGCTCCAGGAGCTGGCCCGCGGCAACAGCGCGTCCAGCGAGTGGCGCCAGCTGCCGGACGGCTGCCGTGCGCGCCAGGGATCGCGGTCGCCCGGCTGGGCGGCTCGGGGCACGAGATGCAGATCAAATTGCCAGTAGGTCATCCGGACCCTCACGACAGGTCGTCAACCGAGCAATCCGGCACTTGCCCGTCGATGATGCGCTGCGCGAACCTCCAACACCCGACGATGGCAGCTTCTTCCGTGGAATACGTCGCGGGGCCGCTGAAAGACCGCAACCCCCCGTGACGGCCGATCAGCAAATCCAAGGTCCAACGTCCGGTGCCGCGGAGCTGGAAGGTACGCACGGTGATGGCGAACCCCTTATAGGAAGGGGGCATCATCGGCGCGGCGCGGGGCGTTGGAGAGCTCAATCGATGCTCGGTACACTACACCAATTCGGCAGCCCTGCCAGTCCCCGGAGGCGCACGCCCCGCCACCGCAACTGGTCGAGCACGGAATAGGAGAGGGGGTAGGCGGCTACCGGCCGTGCCGGCCGACCGGGAACAGCACCGTTGGTTGCCGGCGCAGCGGCGGGCAGGCGAGCAACTGGCGCAGGACACCGTCATCCGCCCCCAGGAGAACCGTGGGCGCGAGGCGTGAGCAGGGCGGCCACTCGCGTGGCAAGCTTAACGGTGTCTGGTTCAACATGATGTAACGTACCGGCTTGTACTACAATGGTCAAGTATGTCTGCCGTTCCGGGATGAGAGTTGGAAAGTTGAAGCAGATTGGTTAAGTTAGACTCGCCCTCCCTTGGCGGAGAACCCGTGGACGTGTCGTTTGTGATTCGGCGTCGGCTCGAGGAATTCGGATTGGACCAGCGCGATCTGGCCCGGGCCGCTCAGGTGACCGAGTCCTACATCTCCCAGCTCCTGACCCGCAAGAAGGCGCCGCCCGCCCCGAACCGTACCGACATCTACGATAAGATGGACAAGTTCCTCAAGCTGCCGGAGGGCGAGCTGGCCCGGGTTGCGACCCTGCAGCGGCGCGAGGAGGTAAAGCGGCAACTGGGGGACGAACCTGCCCCTCTGTTCGAAGAGGTGCGCGCCTTGATCCTCCGCAAGTGCAAGCCGGAGCACGAAAAGCAGATGCGGGCGGTGTTCGAGAAGGAGCCGTTCGGCGAAGTCGAGCGGCTGGTGACCCAGAAGCTGCTCGACGTGGTCAAGCGGGTCGCCAAGGAGGAGCTGGCCAACGAGTATTGGCTCCGGATGGTGGCCGAGGTGGGCGGCCGAAGCTACGAGGAGATGCGAGTGGCCGTGCTCCAATTTCTGGACGCCGACATCCTCGACGTATCGGCGGAGGACTGCGTAGCGTTCCTCGATCCGCTGATCGAGTCGTGGGCCTTCGATCTCCCGACGTTCAGTCTGGAGGTCGTGCTGAACCCCAGGATGGCCGGCGGGCGCCCGAAGCGATTCGAGTTCGTCGAACGGGAGCCCGATCCCGCCCCGGCCGACGAGCCCGGATTCAAGGAATTCCTGCGCGATCCTTCGCTGAGCGGCACGCTGGCCGCTGAAGAAGCCGAGTTCCTCAGCCGCCTGAGGGTCAAGGGCAAGCGGCCCACCTCGCTGTACTACTACCGGGAGCTGCAGAACCTCCGGGATCCGCTCCACTTTCGCCACTCGCCGGGCGCCACCGATCGCCCGGCACCTGCAGTCACTCAATGATGAGAGAAGGGGCTTTATGGAGTCCTACGTCGCGCGGATCGACCGCGCCAATGGCAGGTCGCTGGATCAAGTTCAAGTTCGGGTGACCCTCAGCGAGGCCGGCGCCAGGCGGCCCGGCTGGGGCGGCGAGTTCATGTCGCGCAGCGCCGACGGATTTCTGCCGAGCGAGCGGTTCTCGCTGACGCTGAACACCGGGCAAAAGGGAACGGCGAGCGTGAGTCGGACCCACTTCGACAGCCGTACCCCGGCCGAGACCCGGATCGAGTTCGTCGGCTCTGGACCGCTCAGCGGAGCGGTTCCGCTCGGCTAGGCCGCAGGCTCTCGAACTCCGTGGTCATGCGGTGTCGGGCAGCGGTGGGCAGCATGAGCGCGGCGACGAAGGTGACGGCGGCCGCGGCTGTGAGATAGACTGCCGGCGCGAGTTGTACCTGCGTCCGTGAGACCAGCCAGGCCGCCACCATCGGGGTCGTCCCCCCCAGGATGGCGAGCGACACATTGTAGCCCACGGACAGCACGGTGCACCGCACCCGCCAAGGCGCCAGCTCCGCCATCGCGGCGGGCAGCACCGCGCCGTTCGCTCCCACCAGCAGGGCCAGCCCGAGCTGCCCGCCCAAGATCGTCACCAGGTGCCCCCGCGCCATCAGTGCCATCAGGGGGCACGCGAGCAGCATGAGCCCGCCCGCTGCCCAGACCAACACCCGGCGCCGCCCGACCCGATCGCTGGCCTTCCCGACGAGCGGGATGATCACCAGCAGCAGCGCCATGGCCACCGTGTTGATCTCGAGCGCGGTGCTCGCCGGCACGCTCGCAGTTTGCTCGAGCCAGGTGGCGGCGTAGACGAAGGTCGTGTAGAAGCCCACGCTGATGGCAGCCGTCAACCCGATCAGATGGAGCATCGTTCGCCAGTGCTGGGTGAACGCCTCGCCCAGGGGAAAGTCGGATGGCCGCTGGTGGGGCACTCGCTCGACGTAATGCCGACGGATCGCGAGCCCGCCAAAGGCGACCAGGATCCCGAGTAGAAATGGGATCCGCCAGCCGTACGCCATGACAGCGTCCGGGGGCAGCACGACGTTGACGATGGCCCCCGCGGCCGAGCCGAGCAACGTACCCGCCGACGCTCCGAACGGCCCCCAGCTCCCCATGTAACCGCGCCGCCCCGGCTCGGCCCCCTCGACCAGGAACACGGCCGAGGCCATGTACTCGCCGCCGACGGCCACGCCCTGGAGCATGCGGAGCAGGATGAGGAGGACTGGGGCAGCCAGGCCGATCCGGGTCGTGTCCGGCAGGAGCCCGATGAAGAACGAGGGGAGCGCCATCGCGAGGACGGATCCGATCAGCGCCTGCTTCCGCCCGAAGCGGTCGCCGATCCATCCGAACAGCGCGCCACCGACCGGGCGCATCAGGAAGCCGGCGGCAAACGTCCCGAAGGCGGCGAGCAGCGAGACGGTAGGGTCACCCGCCGGGAAGAAATGGGCGCCCAGCTGCCGGGCGAAGAATCCAAAGAGAGCGAAGTCGTACCACTCGAGCATGTTCCCGACCACGCCGGCAAGGATGCCGCGCCGCACCGCGACCGGAGTGCGGAACTCCTGGGTGTGGACGTGCTCGGGCAGGATATCCGGGACGATCGCCGTCGCGGTCATCGTTGCACCCCGGGTAAGACACGCTGAGAGAGAAGGAGATTACCTGAGGCAATAGAATACACCGCCGGCAGGCAAAAGCGAGCAAGAACCGCCGCCCCGAAGGGCGGCGGTTCTCGTTTGGGGGAAAAACCGACCGGCTACTTACACTGGGGACTGACCATCTTGAGGCTGCTCACGCTCAATGCGCCGGCGCCGGTCGCGCCGGTCTCCTTCTTCATGCTGGTGTCCTTCATCTCCTTCATGCCCTTCATGCTGGTGTCCTTCATCGCGCCCGTCTCCATCGCGGCCGATTTGCCGGTCACCGTCACCTTGTGGCCCACGTGCTCATCCAGCTTTACCGTGGAGCTGGTCAACGCATACGTCTTGCCGTCGGTGCCCTCGAGGGCAAAGGCATCCTTGGTCGGGCCCTTGGACAAGCAGCCGGTCACGCTGGTGGGCTGCTGGGCTTGGGCGGGCGCCGGCGCGGCCATCGCTCCGGCCAGGACACCCACCGCCGCCGCCAACAGCCCCGTGCTCAGGTTGAACATGATGTCTCTCCTCCGCGCACCGTCGGGTTCGCCAACCCAGTCGCGGCAGGGTGCGCCTGGTACGCCGCGACCATGCCGCCGTCCCGGCGCACTGCGAGCGGGATGGCGGCTCCACCCCAATCTACGTCACGGAGCGGCGTCCGGCTCCATCGGTGTCCTCATGCTCCTTCACGACTGACCTGGACGCTCGAACAGCACGAGCAGACACTCCTGGCCGTCCTGACTCGTATGGTCCACCATCGCCTTGACGGTCCAGCCCTGACTGGCCTGAGCGTTGATGTCGTTACCTACCGACCTCATGGCAAAGCACTGCATGTAGTAGCGCGGCGGCGGCGCGGGCCGGTGGACGGTTGCGCTCGCGGCTGCGGTGAGGGCGATGCCGGCCGCGATGATGGCCACGGCGGCTCCAATTGCGGGGACATGGCGCATAGGGGGTTTCCTCGAGCGGAAAGAGGAGGTAGGAAAGCAAACCGCAGAGGCACAGAGGACGCAGAGGACACATCAAAGTGTTGTTCCTCTGCGCCCTCTGCGTCTCTGCGGTGTTCAGTTTTTTGGGTCGTGACGCTCAGCTGACTTTGATCTTCTTCGCCATGCCGTGCATGAAGTGCGGCTTGCCGTCCTTCCCGTCGGGAACGAAGCACAGCAGCGCGTAGTCCCCCGCCGGCAGGTCCACCATCGCGAAGGCATGGGTGCCGGGCATCATGCCGCTCACGCCGCCGAACAGCGCCCCCGGAGCGGGGCCCTCCTGCTTTTCGCCCCAGGCGGCGAAGTCAATGGGCTCCTTGCCCGGGTTGAGCCGAACGAGCGCGATCTCATGGGGCTGAGGACCAGCGTTGTCGATCCGCAGCGTGTGGCGGCCGGCGGTGAGCGGCGCCGAGAGCTGGAAGTCGAAGTCCACCAGCTTGACGATGATGTCGGCCGTCGGTTCCGCCACGGCTGGTCGGGTCGGCGCCGTGGCCTTGATCGAGCGGACCATGCCCTTCATGAAGTGCGGCGTGCCATCCGGCCCCGGGATGAAGCAGATGATGGCGTAGTTGCCCGGCTCGAGCAGGACCGTGGTGCTGGCAGCGCTCCCCACCTCCGGGGGATTCGGCCCCCCGGCCAGAATGGCCCACGGGGCCGGCGGCGCGCCCGGCTTGAGCGAGGCAACGAAGTCGTCGGCGGTCTTGCCTTGTTCCAGCCGGATGACCTGTGCGTGATGCGGCGAGGGGCCGTTGTTCACCAGCCGGAAGACGGTGAGCCCGGCGGGCGTCTCTGCCGGAGCGTCGAATTGAAAGTCGCTCGCCGTCACGGTCACGACGTTCGGGCCGGCGGTGGTTGGCGTGTCGGTGGCAGCATTGCTGGAACGGCACGCAGCGAGCGCGATCAACGCCGCGGCGATGACACCGCCGGATATCCGGTGGGCGAACATGCGGACCTCTGGCTGGAGAGCTGTATGGGTTCGTATCGGGACCGGCAAGCTGTCGCCGTGGCCCCCCCGCGTCAAGCTCCCGACTATGCCAGCGCCTCCCACCACACCCGCCGGATCTCGCTGGCCCCCCGTGCGTTGGGCTCGATCGGGCTGCGCCGCCAGTACCACTGCTCCGGCTCGGCGGCGGTGACCCCGTGTCCCAGGAAGTGACGGTGCACGTCGGCCAGCGCGGCTACTGGGGTTCGGCCGGCGGTCTCCCGCACGTGAGCGTTGAATCGGTCCAGGTACTCGATCGGGAGCCGGCCAAGCGCCTCCGAGAGGCCGGGCAGGCGGCCGGTCCCGTCGGTCGGGTCGTACACCGTCGTCAGCAGCAGCGTGGCCTGGGAAAGCTCATCAGACAGTGTCTCGACCAGGTCGGTGTAGCGGCGGATGATTCGGGTGACGGCGGCGTCGAGCGGGACCCCGGCCGCGAGTGCGTCGAGCAGATCGTTGCCGCCGGCCGTGACCGTGACCAGGATCCGCCGGTCGGGCGAGTCCCGGCCCAGCCGGGCGAGCTCCTCGGTCACCACGTCGTCGATGAGCGCGCCGTCTTCGGTGAGATTCAGAAAGTTCAGGCCCGCAGGAGCCTGGCGGGCGAGATCTCGGCCGGCAAACTCGGGCCAGCGCTCGTCGTCATTCCGGTAGAGCAGCGCCGCCGCGCCGAGCGGGTCCAGCCGGCTCGGGGGCGCGTCCAGGCCGCGCACGTCGCAGGTGGGATAGTGGTCGCTGCTCATGGAGTCGCCGAGGGCGACGTAATGGGTCAATCGCATATGACTGACACCAAGACTAAAAGCGTGAACAGTAAACAGTAAACAGTGAACAGGGCGCTCCGGTGGCTGGACGGAGCCTCCTGTTCACTGTTCACGTTTTTCCTAGAACGACAGCGCCACCAGGAAGTTGAAACTGCTGCGTGAGACGCTCGGGGCGTTCTCCAGCCCGAGCTGAGCCTGGTCGTTGAACGCGATGCCGAGCGAATGATGGAAGCGGGTGTAATCGGCCTTGATGGCGAGGTCGGCGCCGTGAGGCAGCGGCCCGTGTCGGCGGAACACGAAATATTCCACGCCGAGCCCGACGTGCCAGGTGTTGGGCAGCAGATGGTGAAAAGGAAACAGCGACGGCTGCCGGATCCAATCGCTGGTGGGGTGGTCGATGGGAACGCCGTTGGTGGTGACGTCCTCCAGCCGGTACCAGGTCAAGCCGTAGCCCACCTTCAGGAACGGCAATACCCGTCCGGTGAACACGTTGTACCGCAGGCTCCCGGCATACTCCCACAGGTTCAGCCGGCCGCGGACCTGAAACGGCTCCGCCGCACTCGCGCCCGGCAGATCGACGCCCAGGTCGGTGTGAGAGTGGCGAACGCTGCTCTCGGTCACCCAGTGATTGCCGATGTAGAAGTCCCAGGCAAACAGGAGGGAGACCGCATTGTCGGCGAACGCCGGCGGGTTGGCCGGCGTCACCGCGTTGGGTGCGATCTGCGCGAGTCGGTTGAAGATGTCGGTGGCTTGCTGGCCGGTGAAGAAAAGCAGGGGCCAGGTCTCGTCGTCCATGAATTGTACCGAGAGCCCGAGCGTCGGCCCGGTGACCCGGTACGGGATCTCGGACGCGGCATAGTAGGTGGGCCGCACCCGTCCGAACAGGGCGCGCAAGGGCGTGAGGGCGATCTTGTAGGCAAAGTCGATCGGCGGCAGCGTCGTCGCCAATGCGAGCGGCGCGTTGAAGAAACCGAGGTCGTTCTGGAAGGCGTCCTGAGGGTCCCGCGCGACTCCGCCGACCAGCCGGTTCGGCTGGAACTTATCGAAGGTCGCGATCGGCTCGCTGGTGTTCCACCCGTTGTTGAACGCGGGGCCCGGCGGCGAGAGGTTGCCGGTCTCGGCGTAGGCCACGATCCCGGCGAGCGGTGACCTGGCGGCGGGGTAACCCCAGCGGATCGGAAGGACCAGCCAGCTCCATTCGGCCCGTGCGGCCGGATCGTGGTGCAGCAGCGGGAGCACCCGTTCCCAGTCAGGGAGCAGCGCCAGGCGCGAGGCGGTGTCCAGCGGCGTCACCCACTCGGGCAGGCGACGGCCGGTCGTCAGATAGTCGCGCTGATCAAACTTGCGGGTGATCTCTTCGTTGGACCCGGGGCCGACCCGCTTGAACAGCCCGGTGAAGGGATAGGAGCCGTGCGAGTTCTGGTTCCGCGCGCCGGGTCCGTAGAACAGCAGGTCGAGCCCCTTGCTGTTCCCGCCTACGAACACGATCGGATGGGTGTTGACCACCGTCTCCGCCCGGTCGGCCCAGACCCGGTTGCGCGTGGCGCGCAGGATCGCGGCCTCGCCGACCCGCTCGAAGTCCACTCGTCCGAGCGCCGCCTCCCACTGGTCTCTCGGCAGGTAGGCGTTCGGCACCGAGAAGTCCATCCTCATGATCCAATGATGGAAGTAGTAGTCGATGCGGCGCATGACCAGCGGGTCGTCGCCCGCGAAAGCATCAGCCGGGCGGTTCAGCACCGCCGCAAGCTCCTCTGCCGAGAGCGGACGCTCGACTGCCGAGCGCGGGCTCACGATGACGTTGGTGTGCTCCCAGTCGCCCTCGTGGTTGTTGCCGGCCGTGTTCGACGGGTAGAAGAACCAGTACTGCATCACCAGTTCGTAGCCGGGGGGCACGCTATCCTGCGCTGCTACCTCACGCACGAACGGATGCACGTAGCTCCGGGTCATGGCGGCATACTCCGCCGCGAAGTGGCCGGTGGAGTCGCGCAGGGCTTGATGCCATTGGCTCGGGTTGTAGCCGACGCCGTCGATGAAGAGCACGCTGAACGGGCGATCCCGGGGCGACACCGCGCCGACCTCGAAGCCCTGATCGGTGGGGTGATCGGGATCGAACCGAGCCAGTAGATCGAGCAGCTTGGCATCGTCCGCCGGCTCGGGGTGCGTCAGGTCCACGCTGTCCGACTCGACCAGAGTGGGGACGTTCCGGCCGATGTTCCAGCGGTCCACCAGCAGCCGCCAGCGGCCCTGCCGCAGGTACGCCCCGTGAAAGTCGAGCGGCCGCTCCTCGGTGTTGCGCACCAGGTAGGGCGCGAAGCGGACGGCCAGGGCCTGGAGCCAGGCGGCGCGCGCGTCGTCGATGCCGTCCCGAGGGGACTGGTCGCGGTAGCCCGAGTCGGCCATGTCGCCGTACAGATGAAACCGCTCGGTGGCGGGGTTGGCCCGGACCAGCCGGGGATAGATCAGCGGGACGTAGCGGAGATAGCGGTCGCGGGGGATTTCCTGCGCGGCACCGCGTCCGGTCGGCGCGAAGGCCAGTGCGCCGGCCCAGCAAATGGCGAGCAGTCCGGACGCACGCGGGAGCATGCGCCAGTATAACGGCCGCCGGGCAGGACGGCGAGTTGGTTGTCTCGCGAGAGTAACATCCCGGCCGGCGGGCTGGTCTCGCGTCGCCTGGCAGCGCAGAATCCCACCATGAATTCATCGCGCTGCCTCGCCGCCCTCGGGTCCCTCCTGCTCGCGGCCTGCGTCTCCCGTCCCGCGCCGACCGCCCCTGGGGGCGAACCCCGGCGGCTGCCCACCGGAAGGTTTCTCGATCCGGCAGGCCGGAGCTTCGACGTCGGGTCGTTTCCGGTCACGGCGGCGGCGGCTCCCGAGGCCGACCGCCTGGTCCTGCTGCTCAACGGCTATCGGGAGCAGGGCGTTCAGGTGGTGAGCCCGGAGAGCGGCAAGGTGCTGCAGACGCTGCGGCAGCCGGCCGCGTTCATCGGCCTCCGGTTCGATCACGCCGGCCGGACGCTGTTCGCCTCCGGCGGCGATCAGGACGTGGTCTATCGCTACCGCTGGGCCGGCGGTGCTGCGACCCTGACCGACAGCATCGTCCTCGCGGCCCGGCCGCCGACCGGCCCGGGCATCCGTTACCCCGCCGGTCTGGCACTGTCACCCGATGACGCGAAGCTCTACGTGGCCGAGAACCTGGCAGACTCGTTGGCGGTCGTGGACCTCGCGACCGGGCGGGTCGTGCAGCGGCTCCCTTCGGGCCGCTATCCCTACGATGTCGTCGTAGCCCCGGACGGGACGGTGTACGCCTCGGCCTGGGGCGGATTCGACGTGGCCGTCTACCGGCCGGAGGGCGACAGCCTGCGACTCGTTGCGTCGGTGGCGGTCGGGCGGCATCCGTCCGCGCTGCTCCTCAATGGCGATGGCTCACGACTCTTCGTGGCGTCGGCCAGCACCGACCACGTCGCCGTGGTGGACACCCGAGCGCTCCAGGTCATCGCCCAGCTGGACGACGGCGTCCCCGGCGGGACCGGCGAAGGCAGCACGCCGAACGCGCTCGCCCTCTCGTCGGATGAGCGCCGGCTCCTCGTGGCCGAGGCCGACAACAATGCGGTTGCGGCGATCGCGCTGTCTCCGGGCTCGTCCGGCATCCCCGCGGCCACCGGCAACGACAGCGTGGTCGGCCGGATCCCGGTGCAGTGGTATCCGACCGCGTTGAGCCGGCGGGGAGATACCATCATCGTGGTGAACGGGAAGGGCAGGGGAACGGCCGCCAACGCCGTCAACGGCCCCGGCCCCGGGCGACTGCCGCCGGCAAAGGCGGCCGGCTACACCCTGACCCAGCTCTCCGGCTCGATCAGCGTGATCCCGCCGGGAGAAATCGACTCCACTTCGCTCAGCGGGTTGACGGCGCGGGTCGCTCGGCTCAACGGGTGGGATCAGCGTCCCGTGCAGCCGAGCTATCCCCGGTTCGAGCACGTCATCTACGTCATCAAGGAGAACCGCACCTTCGACCAGGTCCTGGGCGACCTGCCTCAGGCCGATGGCGACACCTCGCTCACGTTCTTCCCTCGCAACGTGACCCCCAACCATCATGCGCTGGCCGAGCGGTTCGGGATCTTCGACCGCTTCTTCGTCAATGCGGAGGTGAGCGCCGACGGACACATCTGGTCCATGGCGGGGTACACCCCGGATTATGTGCAGAAGACGGCTCCGTCGGTGTACTCGGATCGGGGCCGGTCATACGACTACGAGGGGATGAACCGGGATCGGGACCCGGCGCCCGACGATGACGTGGCCGAACCGGCGCGGGGCTATCTGTGGGACCTGGCGCAGCGGAAGGGGATCTCGTTCCGGAACTTCGGCGAGTTCGTGATGCCGGAAGGCGAGCTGGACCAGGACAGCGTGCCCCGGGGCTATCGGGGTCTCAAGAAATTTCTGGCAGCCAATACGGACTCGGCCTTTCCCGGATTCGATCTCAAGATCCCGGACCAGCGGCGGGCCGACCTGTGGCTTCGTGCGCTCGAGGGGTGGACCAGCGCGGGATCGATGCCGGCGCTTCAGATCCTCCGGCTGCCCAACGACCACACGGCGGCAGCCAAGCTGGGCGCGCCGACGCCCGAGGCTTACGCGGCCGACAACGATCTCGCGCTGGGCCGGGTGATCGAGGGCTTGTCGCGCTCGCCGTTCTGGCCCAGCACGATCGTGTTCGTGGTGGAGGACGACGCCCAGAACGGTCCGGACCACGTCGATTCTCATCGCTCGGTGCTGCTGGTCGTTTCGGCCTACAATCGGCCGGGCGTATTCCACCGGTTCATCAACACGACCGACGTGCTGGCGACGATCGAGCGGGTCCTGCTGCTGGAGCCACTCTCGCAGTTCGACGCGTTCAGCCGTCCGCTTGCCGGAATCTTCGCGGAGCAGCCCGACACGACGCCGTTCACCGCGCTGGCCCCGTCGGTGCCGCTGGACCAGCGCAATCTGGCCGGCGCGTCGGGGGCAAAGGAATCGTCCCGCCTGGACTTCCGGTTCGAGGACGTGGCTGACGAAGACGGGTTCAATCATGCCCTATGGCTCGCGATCAAAGGGCGGGCGATCCCCTATCCGGCGGCGCGGCGAGCGCCGGGTGCCGAGTGGAATCGGCAGGACGCCGGCCAATAGGGCCCGGCGCCCTGTGAGCCGGCCCACCGCTTCGGGGCCAAGGCGGTCACAGCAGTCGGCCGTACCACGCGGTAGGCTGCGGGGACGGCAAACGTCGGCTGATACCCGCGCGGAAGCCGAAGCACCGGTCGCCGCGGGCAAGCGAAGCGAAGCGATGCCCCCGGGCTCCGGCCCGGGGGTATCCCTTTTCAAGGGCGTGACCATGGGGAGGGCGACAATGGCGGGGATCAAGGAGTCCGCCGGCACGGCGGTCAAGCGGGTCCAGACGACCGCAAAGGAGGCCCGCACCACCGTCAAGAAGGCGGGCGATCAGGCAAAGACGCAGGTCACGAAGCTGGCCGACCGGCTGGCCGATCGGCTGACCGGCCGCGAGAAGAAGCGCAACAAGGTCAAAGTTGCCGCAGCCGTCACCGGAATTGCGGCCGTCGCCGCTGCCGCGGGCATCGCCGTGGCCAAGGTCCGGAAGCGGAAGAAGCACAAGCTGCTATAGCTTCGTTCGGAACCTCTCCCATTGCGACTGGCCGATCTCGGCGGCGTTGGCATTCCCGACCGTCGAAGAGCCTCGTCGGCCATTGACCCGCCACCCCGGGCGGGCCATGGTCAGGCCCGGCTCACCGTCCAACTTCGACTGGCAAAAGCGATCATTTCCAATGGAGAGAGGAGAACGAGCATGGCGCGAGCAACCTTACGCGGGCGGTTCGTCTGGCACGAGCTGCTGACGACCGATCCGAAAGCAGCGATCAGCTTCTATACCCGGCTCATCGGATGGAAGACGAAGGCCTGGGAGAAGGACCCGTCGTACACTGTGCTCCAGGCCGACAGTGGCCCGGTGGGCGGGGTGATGTTGCTCCCCCCAGAGGCGAAGGCCATGGGGGCTCCGTCGCACTGGCTGCCCTACATCGCGACGCCCGACGTGAATGCCACTGTGGAGACCGCCGTTCGGCGCGGGGCCAAGGTCCTGAAGCCGGTGGCGCCCATCCCCGACGCCGGCCTGTTCGCGGTGGTGGCTGACCCGTCCGGGGCGACGTTCGCCCCCTTCACGCCCCAGACACCGATGGAGCTGAACGAGCCCCCGCACCAGGGCGAGTTCTCCTGGCACGAGCTGGCGACGACCGACCAGGCCAAGGCCCTGGAGTTCTATCAGGAGCTCTTCGGCTGGGAAAAGACGGAGGCGATGGATATGGGCCCGGCGGGGGTTTACCAGATGTTCGGCTTTGCCGGCAAGAGCATGGGCGGGATCTACAACCGGGCGAAAGACGCGAAGCTGCCGTTGGGTTGGCTCTCGTACACCGTGGTGCCCGACTCCAAGCGGGTCGCCTCCGTGGTGCCGGAGGCGGGCGGCAAAGTCATCACCGAGCCGATGGAGGTTCCCGGCGGGGGCATCATCGCGACATTCTTCGATCCGCAGGGCGCCACGTTCGCCGTGCACTCGATCGCCGCGGCGACGGCCAAGGCTCAGGAGCCCGCGGCCGCCGGCCGGCGATAAAGGTCGGGGAACTGCCGCTCGAGCTGTTTGACCTTGGGCGCGTCATTGAAGACGATGTACGGTGAGTAGGGGTGCCGCTCCATGTAGTGCTGGTGGTACTCCTCGGCCGGATAAAACGCTTTGAGCGGCACGATCTCGGTCACGATGGGCCGGGCAAAGATCTTCTTGGCCTTGAGCTCCGCGACGTACGCCTCCGCGGCTTGCTTCTGCTCGTCGTTGCCGTAGAACACGATGGACCGGTACTGGGTCCCGAAGTCGGGGCCCTGCCGGTTCAGCTGGGTGGGATCGTGCGCCACCGCAAAGAACACGGCCAGCAGCTGGCGGTAACTGATCTGGCCGGGGTCGAACACCACCCGCACCGACTCGGCGTGTCCGGTGGCTCCGGAGCTGACCTCCTCATACGAGGGCGACGCCGCGGTGCCGCCGGCGTAGCCCGCGGTGGCGGACTTTACGCCATGGATATGCTCGAACACCCCCTCCACGCCCCAGAAGCAGCCGCCGGCGAACACAGCGGTCTGCTCCGGGGGCGCGGGCGGCCGGGCGGCCGGTCCGGGGAAAGCGGGCGCAAGTGACGGCGGGACAACGAGTGCCGCGGCAAGAATGAGCGAAATCATCGAACGGTACCCCTGCGAGGTTGGTCACCAAGCTAACGCCGCCGGAGCCCTTACGGTTCTCACCGATGGTGAGGCGAACCCTGTCGCGTCCAGGGTAACGCCGCTAGGTTCGACCCCGATGCGCCGAAACCCGTTCGACCGAGAACCGATATCCCGGCCCTTCGTCCGGCTGGTCGCGCTTGCGACCCTGGCGCTCTTTCTAGTGGCCCAGCCCTGGGTGGTCTGCCTGCCGCTGTGCCTCGTGCAGGGGCACGCCGGCGGAGCGATGGCCGCGGCACATCATCAGTCGCACGTGATGCCCTGCCATACCGGAAACGTGGTCCGGAGCGAGGTCCCCGCGTCGGGCTCGCTCGGCATCATGCTCCCGGCCCAATGGGCTCCAGTCCTTCCGTCGCTCCAGGTGGCGGCGCTTCCGATCGCGCCGCCCGCCGCGCTTTTCCTCCAGCAGGTTCCTGCCGCCGACCCTCCGCCTCCCCGCTCGGCCTAACCCAAAAGCATTTCCCACGCTTGGACGACGCCGCCGTGACCTGCCCGGTGGTCGTCGGCGGTTTCGCCGTTCCACCACATGGCGGGGGGCGCATGAAGCGAAGGATGCAACTCAGGGCGACGGCGGTTGCCCTGCTGCTGTGCGGGACGTTCGCCGCAGCGGCGCCGGCAGCGGCGCAGCAGCCCGCCGACACACTCGATCGGCCGATCGACTTGGGAAATCAGGCGGGGGAGCTGGGCGAGGGCGATCGCTTTCCACTCCAGATCACCGGGTTCGGTGTGGGCGACTACAGCTATGCCGGCCGTACCGGCGACAACTCCTTCGCGGCCAGCAAAGTCGCGCTGGGGGTGTTCCGCGAGATCACCAGCCACGCCTATGTCTTCGGCCAGCTGACGACCGCGCTCCAGCAACCCGAGGCGGGCGGCGATGTCAGCACTGACGTCGAGATCGACAACCTGCTCCTCTCGGTCGTGCCGGCGGGAGCCTCCAACGTTTCGCTCGAGTTCGGGAAGCTGGACCTTCCGATCGGCTTCGAGCGGGACGACGAGCCGCTCAACTTCCTGGTGAGCCCCAGCTTCAACTTCGATCTGGCCAGGCCGGTGAAGATGGTGGGCGTCGAGGGCAGCTGGAGCCCGACTCCGAAGGCGGATCTCTCCGGATTCGTGTTCAACGGCTGGGGCACTGATCTCGAGGTCAACCACGGAAAAACCGGTGGCCTGCGAATGGAGTATCTCCCCGCCAAAGGAGTGACCGTGGGCCTGAGCGGTCTGTACGGTGTCGAGGGGGAGCAGGGCGCGACCAACAACCGCTACCTGCTGAACCTGGACTACGCGGTGCAGCCCTCCTGGGACTGGGTCGTCGCCGGCGAGGCCAACCTGGGCGGCGATCGCGGCATCCTGGCCGACGGGAGCGACGCGACCTGGAAGGGCGGGATGGTGACAGTGCTCCACCGGCTCACCCGCAACTGGGGCGTCGCGGCGCGGGCCGAAGTGTTCCGCGACGCCGACGGCGTCCGCACCGGCGTGACCCAGACGCTCGAGTCCTACAGCATCGCCCCGCTGTATTCGTTAGGGGTCGGACGAGAAGGAATCTTCGCGAACGTGCAGCACACGACAGTCCGGATCCCCCGCCTCCAGGTGCGCGGCGAGATCCGGTTCAACCACTCGAACGTTCCGTTCTTCGAGACCAGCGACGGGCTGGACACGTGGAACGTCGAGTACCGGATCCAGTTCGTCACCACCTTCTGAGCCCATGGACCTCTACCGTCTGCGCGATGCGCACCGCTCGGTCAAGCTGGCGTCGGTGCTGTTCCTGGTGGTGCTGGGGTACTCGTACGTGTTCGCGTTTCTGATGGTCAAGACCTGGGCCGGCCTCACGCCCTCCCAGGTGCAGGCGACGTACGCCCCGGCCCCTTCGATGGACATGTCCCAGATGCCGGAGCACTCGAAGAGCGCGCTCCAGCCGCTCGATCTGTCCCGGGTCCCCGAGATGAAGCACACGGTGGACACGCCGCTGCTGATCCAGGACAGCCACATCCACATCATGATCTACGCCATCGTCGCCGCGCTCCAGTCGCTCATCATCCTCGGCCTCGCCTGGCCCGGCTGGTTCCGCGACTCGATGATCGTCGCCGCGTTCGGTTGCGGCGCGCTCGACTTCGCCGGCCAGTGGCTGATGAAGGCGCATCTGCCCGGCTTTGCCTGGCTCACCCTGGTCTCCGGGTGGGGGATGGCGCTGGTATACCTCATTGTCCTGGGGGGGACGCTGCGCGCCGTCGTTCCCCGCCGGGCGGCGTGAAGGAGGACGTCATGCAACATCGAAGACTCTGGGCTCTGGTCGTGCCGCTCCTGGTCGCGGCTCACCATCCCACCCCGACCGTCGTCCTCGTCAAGCAGACGGACCTGATCCGGAGCACGCTGAACGGGGCGACCCAGTTCTTTCTCCGGAAGATCACCATCGGCAAGGACGACCTCGCGCGGATCCGCCAGGAGATCGATTTCTCGCCCGAAGATCCGGACGTGAGCTTCTATCTCGGCAAGACCGCCGACGGGCAGACCAAGGGCGTGGTCTTCTTCCCCCAGGTGAACACGGTGCACGGGCCGATCGAGGTGGGGCTCACGCTGAACCCCGACGGCACCATCGCGAGCGCAGTGGTGACCAAGGCGACGGTGGAGACCAAGCCCTGGGTGGAGGAAGCGGCCGCCACCGGCCTGCTCAAACGGTTTCAGGGCATGAAGTACGGCGACGACATGAACCGTGCGCTGGGGCAAACGTCGGCCGGCCAGGTGGGGCAGATGCCCTATTGGGAGGCCCAGGTGATCACCACTGCGGTCCACCACGGGCTGGTGCTCTACCACGTCCTGTTCCACGAGACTTGAGGCAGGCGAGCGGAAGGGGGCCGCCGCTGGTAGATTGACCGCACCTCCCGACCCGTGCAGGCCGTCATGTACTTCAAGCAGATGCTCGACGAGCGCTGTGGCTGTGCCTCGTACCTCATCGCCTCCCGGCAGTCGCACGAGGCGGCGGTGGTGGATCCGGCCGTCATCATCGATCAGTACGACGGGCTGCTCCAGGAGCGCGGGTTCCAGCTGCGCTACGTGATCGACACCCACGTCCATGCCGATCACGTGTCCGGCGCGCGGCAGCTCGCCGCCAGGCACGGGGCCGAGGTCTGCCTGCACGAGTCGGCCAAGGTGAGCTACCCCTTTCGTCCGCTGCGAGATGGCGAGGAGATCGCGCTGGGCCAGCTGCGGCTGCGGGTGGTGCACACCCCGGGGCATCGACCGGAGCTGATCTCACTGCTGATCGCCAATCCCGCCCGCAGCATCGAGCCGTCGATGGTGCTCACCGGCGATTCGCTGCTGGTGGGCGACGTCGGCCGGCCCGACTTCGGCGGCGGCGATGCGGAATCCCAGTTCCTGAGCATGCAGCGGCTGCTCCAGCTGCCCGATTGGGTGTCGGTGTTCCCCGGCCATTTCGAGGGACCCTGCGGGAAGGGGATGTGCGGTCGGCCCAGCACCACGATCGGGTTCGAGCGGCGGTTCAACCCCGTGCTCCACCTGGAGCACGACGCGTTCGTCTCGGCCGTCACCAGCGGCATTCCGCCGCGCCCGCTCAACATGACGGCGGTCGAGGCGACCAACCGGGGCGCGGCGGAGATGCCGTGGGCGATGCTCACTTCCGCGCCCGCGATCGACCACGTCGGCATTGACGCGGTACATCGTCCGGACGGGAATCCGCTGCTGGTGGACATCCGCGAGCCGGAGGAGTACATGGTGGGGCACGTGCCGGGGGCGATCAACCTTCCCCAGGCCGACCTCGCCAACCGGCTCGACGAGCTGCCGCGCGACCGGCCGCTGATGCTGATCTGCCAGCACGGGATCCGCTCGGTGCGGGCGGCCCAGTTCCTCAAGCAGGTGGGCTTCGGCCAGGTGGCGAGCGTAACCGGCGGCACCACGGCCTGGGCCGAAGCGGCTCGCCCGCTGGTGACCGGCGAGGTCCCGACCAAGGGGCCCCGGGTGGTCGAATCACTCTGGTCCCACGCCGGAGGCGCTTCTCTCTAGAGAGCCAGCTAACGTTCGGGCGTGAGCTCGACGCGCATCAGTTACCGCGTGAACGCGCCCCGCGCGATCGTCTATCGTGCTCTGCTCGATCCGCGCGCGGTCGCGACCTGGATGGTGCCAACCGGCATGACCAGCCACGTACATGCGTTTGCCGCCCGCGAGGGTGGCTCGTTCCGGATCTCGCTCACGTACGACGAGCCGACCGGGACGGGCAAGACGACGGCGCACACCGACACCTATCACGGCCGGTTCGTGAAACTGGTGCCGAACGAGCAGGTGGTCGAAGTGGTCGAGTTCGAGACGACCGATCCCGCGCTGCGCGGCGAGATGACGATCACGATCGCCCTTGCCGATGCAGACGGCGGCACCGATATCCTCGCCGTGCACGACGGGCTGCCGCCCGGTGTGCCGCCCGCCGACAACGAGGCCGGTTGGCGGTCGTCGCTTGCGCAGCTCGCGGCGCTCGTCGAAGCGGGTTAGGACACGCGCGACCGGGCCTCTGCGAAGGTCCGGGCGTTTTGCCGAGCAGGACTCCAGCGAGCGCGCCCCGGACCGCGGGGCCGGCCTCCGAGCTGGTCCGGGGTGGGGCGCTAACTCGTTGTCCGACGCGGTGCAGGACTAGCCGGGGCCGGGCCGGGTAGACCCCTCGTCCCTCGGTCGCCCAGGTCGCGCCGCCGGGACTGGATATTGCACTCTCGCGCCAAGCTTGACTGCGCGCGCGGCCGCGCCCCCCTGCAATAGACCCGGAGTCTGCATGACGGCGCCCAGCCAGATGTCGCTGCGTCGCATCCCCGACGCACTGCGCCTGCCGGTTCGCATCGCCTACTCGGCGGGCTGGGAAGCGCTGATCGACGCCCACAAAGACCAATTGCTCCAGTTCGTGTGCGAGTTCGCCCCGCGGGTGCCCGCCCTCGAGGGGATGGACCTCTACTTTCGGGTGGTGGCGGTTCCCGAGGCGATGCAGGAGGCCGTCCGGACCCGGACGCTCACCGCGCTCGACCTCGAGTCCCTGTCGCCGCTCATCCAGCTGCCGCCTCTGGTCGGCTGGCACCGCTTCCGGCTCGACCTGATCCTGGAGCGCCTGCGGTATCGCCGGCGCTACCACGACAAGACGCTCGAGCTGGCCCACATGGTCGGCGCGCGAGCGGCCGAGGCGGTGGTCGCGACCCATGTCGAGAACGCCATCGGACTGATCCGGCTGCTCAAGGGCGTGATGCCGGTGAACGCCGCCGCCGATCACTATCTCCGCGAGTTCAATCTGCCGGCGAGCATCGCCCAGATGGTCATGCAACGAGTCCAGGCGCGGGTCGCAGGCGAGGAGCTGACCGCGCAGTACGACGACCGGCCCCCGGCGCTCCCGGAGCCCGCCCCCCCGCGGCTAGACTCCTCATCCGACCCGACGTCCGCGTTCTCCGAGTCCGTCGCCCGGACTTTCTAGTCCTGCCCCGCTCACCGCTCTATTGACGAACCGCCGGTCGCGAACGAGAGTGGTGGCGGCAACTCCCCGAGAGGCTCACCATGACGTCCGGTCGTGTTGGCGCGTGACTGCGCGGACGAGGCCGAGTGGGATGCCCTCGTCCGCGGGATTCCCTGGGCGACGGTGCACCACGCCTTCGGCTACGGGCGTCTGCTGGCGGCCTGCTTCGGATATCTCCGGCCCGCCTATCGCTTGATCGAGTCCGGCGGCCGTCCGATCGCCGGGATTCCGCTGATGGAGCTCTCGATCGGCCGCGTGTGTTCGTCCCTGCAGTGCCTTCCTTTCGACATTTACGGCGCCCCGCTGCTGCATCCGGATCATCTCGAGGACCCCGAGCTGCACCAGGCGATCGCCCGCGACGTGGACGCGCAAGCGGCCCGGGTGGGTGCCTTCGAGGCTCGCTTCTCGATTCCCGTCTCGGCCCCGCCGGCCGTGCGGCGCTGCCTCGAGCGCCTGGGCCGAACCGACAGCCGGGCGACCGACTGTCCCGTGCTGGGCTTGAGCCAGTCGCTCGACCGGATCCGCGAGGGCTATCGCCCCGAGCTGCGCCGCGCCTTGCGGGCCGGCGCGCGGCAGGGCGTCACAGTCGAGGCCGGTGCGCCGATGGATACTCTGCGACTGCTGTATCCGCTGTATCGCGAGCGCATGCAGGAGATCGGGGCGACGGTGAAGCCGTGGCGATTCATCGAGGGCATCGTCGCGGAGGGGATCGGCACTCCGTTCGTGGCGCACCAGGCCGGCCGGCCGGTCGGATTTCTCGTTCTCCTCGCGACGCCGGGGATCGCGATCTACTGGATCTCGGCCAGCGACCCTGCAGCCTCGCGGGCCCGGCCGATGAATGCGCTGCTGGACGCCGCGATCGCCTGGGCCCACGCCCAGGGCATTCGCCAGTTCAGCTTCGGAGAATCGCACGGGCGAGCCGGCCTGGTGCGGTTCAAGCAGGGCTTCGGGCCCGGCCCGGGAGAGCACGTGGTAGTGGTCCGAGCCTACCGCCCCGGAATTCAGCGCACCTGGCGAATGCTCGAGCCGATGGCCCGCCGGAGCTACGCCCTGTGGGACCGATGCCGGACCTCGTTCCGGGACCCGCGGAGACCCGGTTCGTGACCGAGCCTGCTCCGGGAGAGCCTTCGGCCTGCACGGCACATCTGGCCGGCCAGCGGGTCCTGGTGACCGGTGCTACCGGTTTCGTCGGCCAGCACGTGGTCCGTGCGCTGGCGGCGGGGCCAGGCGATGCGATCAGGATTCTGGCGCGATCGCACGACCGGGTGCGCGAGGTGTTCGGACCCCTGGCGGACTCGCTGGAGGTCAGGCTGGGTGACTTGACCGATGCCGCCTCGCTCGAGGGCGTCTGTGACGGCGTGGCTTTCGTGATCCACAGCGGGAGCGCGGTGCCCTATGCCTTTACCGGCGCGGCGCCCGCGGGCGCGTTCGCCCGGGTGAATCGGGACGGGACGGAAAACCTGGCGCGGGAGGCCCTCCGCGCCCGAGTCCGACGCCTGGTCCACGTCTCGAGTACGGCGGCGATGGGAACCCCGCTCGAGCTCAGCGTGGACGAGAGCACCCCGTGCCGCCCCTCCTCGGCGTACCAGATCTCGAAGTACGAAGCGGAGCAATCGTTGCTGCGACTGCACCGCGATCAGGGGCTGGACCTGACCATCGTGCGACCCTGCCTGGTCGCCGGAGAGGGGAAGCGGGGAGGCGAGCTGCTCAAGCTGTTCCGGCTCTGCCGCAGGGGCGTCTTCCCGGTGATTGGCCGGCGGCTGGACGTCGAGAAGCCGTTGATCGCGGTGGACGACCTGGTGCAGGCACTGCTGCTGGCTGCGGGTCGGGGGGCCGCCGGCGAGATCTATCTGGTACACTCGGACGGCGGTCACACGCTGGGCGCCATCCTGCGGGAGGCCGGCCGGCTGGTGGGCAAGCCGCGACCCTACCTGTCGATTCCCCTGACCGCCGCTCGGCTCGGTGCGCGGACCGGGACCTGGCTGGCGGGGCTGCTGGGACGACCGTCGCCGCTGACGCCCCAGCGGCTGGACCTGTTCCTGGCCGATCGCCGGATCGACATCCGGAAGGCGCGCGAGCAGCTGGGCTATCAGCCGCGGCACCAGGACCTCGGTGAGATGCTGGGGCGGACCCACGCGTACTACGTCGCCACCGGCCAGCTCCAGTAGTTCCCATCATCGTTCGCCGGTTTTTTGTTCCGCCCCGTTGCCGGCGGTATTGACGAACCGATCAATTGAGCCGAACGTTGAGTCCCTCGCCGGTGCTCAGTGCCGCGAGGATTGCCCTCCCCAACGCTGTCGACATCTCCCTTGAGAGGTTCATCATGATTTCCGCTTGTCGTCTGGCGAGCGCCGCGACTTTGGTCGGGCTTGCGCTCTTGTCATTCGGCTGTGCCGACCGCACCCCCGTTTCACCGCTGGACGCGGCAACCGGCCTGGATGCGCGGCGCGCCGGCACCGGCGGGGCGCAGGGCACGCAGGGCCACATCATTCTGCTGAAGGACGGCGTGACGGCCGACCTCACGGCGGCGGTCGTAAGGGCGGGCGGCAAGGTCAAGCACTCCTATCGCGAAATCGGCGTCCTTTCCGCGACCGGGCTCAGCCCGGCGGCGGTCGCGCAGCTGGCATCGCGGCCCGAGGTGCAGGCGGTCGCCACCAACCCCCGCCTCCAATGGATTCCGCCGGTCAAGCTGCAGATGTTCGGCAAGCTGAAGCCGCAGCAGCGCGCAAAGCTGCAGTCGGACCAGAGCGGTGCGGCCTTCTTTAACTTCCAGTGGAACATGCGGGTAATTCAGGCGGATGCCGCCTGGCTCACCAGCAATCAGGGCGCAGGGACCCGGGTGGCGGTGCTCGATTCGGGAATCGACCCCACCCACATCGACCTGCAGGGTGCGGTCGATCCCTCCTGCAGCGCGTCGTTCGTGCCCACCGAGGGCCCGCTCACCGACTTTTTCTTCCACGGCACCTTCGTGGCCGGCATCATTCGGAGCAACGGCATCGGGGTGGCGTCGGTGGCCCCGGATGCCACCCTCTGCTCGGTGAAGGTCGGGAATGCCGAGGGGCTCACGCTGGAGGCCATTATCGGCGGCATCGTCTACGCCGGGACCATCCATGCGGACGTGGCGAACATGAGCTTCGAAGGCGCCTTCGACAAGACGAACCCGGACGACGCGGCGGCCCTCGACGCCCTCAATCGGGCGGTAAAGTTCGCAGCACAGCAAGGCGTGCTTCTGGTGGCCGCGTCGGGGAACGGCGCCATCAACACCAACACCGATCCCAAGAACCTCGTCCTCTGGCCGGCGGAGCTCCAGCACGTCATCAGCGTGGGCGCGACCGCGCCGGTGGCCCAGCAGAACTTCGATCAGATCGCCAGCTACTCCAATTTCGGGCGCTCCGGCGTGGACGTCTTCGCGCCGGGCGGCGACTTTGTGGAGGGCTCGGTCGAGCAGGATCTCATCATCTCGCCCTGTAGTCCCACCACTCAGCTGCTCGACTGCAGCGACGGCATCAGCTACGTGCGCGACGCCGGGACCAGCTTCGCAACCCCCCACGTGGTGGGCGAGGCGGCGGTGATCGAATCCCAGTTCCCGGGCAATCAGAAGGACGAGTTCCTGGCCAACTGCATCCTCAAGAGTGCGGACGCGGTAACCGGCCGCAGGATCGATCCGCTTTATGACCGGGGACGGATCAACGTGCTGCACGGCGCGGCCTGTGCGCCGGGAAAGAAGAAGGGTGGGACGGCGCTGGCGGCCGGCAGTCTGCGCTGAGGGCTACTCGGTCCAGTCCGGGAAGCCACCGATTGAAATGGCCGGCCGCCATCGGCCGGCTACGCCGGGTGGCGTCGCAGCAGCACCATCCCGGACATCCGCCGGGTTTCTTCCCGGCGCTTGGCCGAGCTGACCCGCCCCAGCAACCGCCAGAGCCAGGCGAACGGGACCTCGGCTCGATGCAGGCGATTGGCCTCCTCCCACATCGAGCGGAACTCGGCCTCGGTCCATCCGTGGTCGTCGAAGAAGCGGGTCCCTTCCGCCGGGGCGAACTGGAATGGCGCATTGCCGGCCGCCACTGCCCGTCCCCAGGTCTTCTCCATCATCTTCAGAATTCTCGGTCCCGCGAGATCGATCAGCCACCGCCGGAACGTCGGCGGCGCAGCCAGGTCCTGCGCGAGCGCCCCGACTTGCTCGCGGCTCAGGTAGATCAGCAACCCCTCGCTCACCACCAGGACCTGCTTCGACGCGCTGCCGATTCCGGCGAAAAGACCCTGCCGCCGGGGAATCTCGGTCAGATCGAGCCCCACCTGCTCCAGAGTGCACACCGGCTTGGCCCCGGCCATCTGCTCCTGCTTGTAAGCGATTACGTCGGGGAAGTCCACCTCGATCCAGCGGAGCTCCGGCGGCAGCGCGAGCCGGTAGGGGCGCGCGTCGAGCCCCGCCGCGAGATTGAGCACAGTGTCTACGCCATCGCGCTCGACCGCCTGCCGGATCATCTCGTCCATGACGGCTGTGCGCACCACCATGGGCCAGGCCCAGGTTCGGGCCTTGGGCAGCGAGGCCAGGATGTGCTCGGCACGCTCGCCGGCCAGGATCCGCGCGTAGGGATCGTGAAACAGGGCATCCGGCCGCTCCGATTCCATGGCGCGGTACAGCGCCACCCATCGGGCGGTGTCGGAGACGTGCTGGATGGCGCCAGAGGCAGGGCTCACGAAGGGTGAACTTAATCTGGCTCCGACCCCGAATCACGAAGGCTCTGTGAGCGGTGACCCCGCAGGGAGGTGAGCGGCCGGACTAGACTCAGAGTAGGAGATGGTGCATCACATGAGCTCTCGTCCCTTCCGGCCCGCATGGTGCGCGGTTGGCTTGATCCTCACCGCCGTCGGCAGAGCGGAAGCCCAGGCGGAGCCGGTGCGAGTCGAGATCGCGGGTGTGAGCGGCGACGAAGAGCGCAACGTCCGGGTCGTGCTCGCTATTGCCCGGGCTGCGCACGACGGCAAGGTCGCGCCCGATCGAGTCCGCCAGCTTCACCGGCAGGCCGACGCGGACATCGAGCTTGCCCTCGAGCCGTTCGGTTACTACCGGCCGATCATCCAGAAGTCGCTCCGGGAGGTCGGACAGACCTGGGTGGCGCGTTACGCGATCAACCCGGGGCCGGCGGCGGTGGTCCGGACCGTCGATCTCCGGCTCAGCGGGGAAGGGGCGGAGACCCCGGCCTTTCGGAACGCGGCGGCCGGGTTCCCGCTGCGCCCCGGCGACACCCTGCGAGCGTTGCCATACGAGACGGCCAAGCTCGCTCTGCTCACGCTCGCCACCGATAGCGGATACATCGACGCCAAGTTCGACAGCAGCGCGGTGCTGGTCGATCGGCGGGCCTCGACTGCCGACGTCGTGGTCCATTTCGAGACCGGCCCGCGGTTCCAGTTCGGGCCGGTCACGTTCGAGCAGGACGTGCTCGACCCGAAGCTGCTGCAACGTCGGGTTCCCTTCAAGCAAGGCGACCCGTACCGGGGCGACAAGCTGCTCGCCATGCAGACTGGCCTGGGCGAGGACCAGTATTTCCGGCAGATCGAAGTCATGCCCCGGCGCGACCTCGCCCAGGGACGCGAGGTGCCAATCGAAGTGAAGCTGGTGCCGCGGAAGCCGCGGGGCTACGAGGTCGGCGGGGGCTACGGTACCGATACCGGTCCCCGGGGCAAGGTGGGCGTGCAGTGGCGCCGTTTGAACCGGGCGGGCCACACCGCCGAGGCCGAGGTCACGGTGGCGCCGGTGGAACAAAGCATCTCGACTCAGTACCGGATTCCCGGGGTGGGGTCGCCCACCGGCATGCTGACGTTGCTCGCCGGCTACGCCCTGCTCAATCCCTCGGTCAGCAACAGCAAGACCATCGTTACCGGCGCACGGCTCACCCGCCCGCGGTTTGGTTGGCGCGAGACGCTCTCGCTCACCTACCACCACGAGGCGTTCGGGGTCGGCGTCGACAGCGGCACCAGCAACCTGCTCATCGCCGGCGCCAGCTGGGAGCGGACCAGAACGAACAACCAGCTCTTTCCCACTCACGGCCTTCGGCTCCGCTTGAGCCTGCAGGGCAGCTACCAGGGCGTGCTGGCCTCCAATTCGTTCGCGCAGGTCGAGGGCACGGCGAAGCTGGTCCAGGGCATCGCGCCGGGAACCCGGATTCTGGTCCGGGCGGATGTAGGGCGGACCTTCACCGATGCGTTCCGGAGCCTGCCGCCCACGCTTCGCTTCTTCGCCGGCGGCTCGGAAAGCGTCCGCGGCTACGGCTATCTGTCGCTAGGCCCGCTGGACTCGCAGGGCAACGTGATCGGAGGCCGCACCCTCGAGGTGGGGAGTCTCGAGGTCGACCATCGGATCTTCAACCGCTGGGTGGTCGCCGGGTTCACCGACGTCGGCGGCGCGCTGGATGATTTTTCGCTCTCGGTCAAACAGGGCGCGCTGGACCAGGGTGTCGGTGCCGGGATCCGGTGGCTCTCGCCGATCGGGCTGATCCGGATCGACGGCGCGTTCGCCGTCACCCGACCGGGCACGCCATTTCACCTGCACTTCTCGATGGGGCCCGACCTGTGAAAGCGAGACGGGTGCTCGCCCGGGTAGTGCTCGCCATCGTGGCTCCAATCGTGGTGGGTGCGGCGTTGCTCTGGATCGGGCTCTCGAGTCAGCCCTTGGCGCGGCGGCTCATCGGGTTTGGCCTGGCTCGGACCGGAAACCAGGTGACCATCGGTCAGGTGAGCGGGCGGTTGCGCGGCCCGCTTCTGCTCCGCCGGATCTCAGTGCACGCCGAAGCGTTTCGAGCCACGATCGACAGCGTGCGGCTCGAGTGGAGCGCCAGCGCGCTGCTGCGCCGGCGGGTCCGGATCGACCGCCTGCACGTGGACGGGCTTCACGTCGTGCTGCCCGACTCGACCCCCGCCAAGCGCGACACCGTGCCTCCCAAACGCCCGTCCCTGCCGCTCGACGTCGTGTTCGGGGATGTCGCGGCGAGCGACATCTCCGTGGATGCACCGGGCGACGTAAAGCTGCGGAAAGGTGCTATCCGGCTGGCTGGTCGAGCCGCCGACTACCGGGTCGAGGCTCACGCCGATGCCTCCACCCCCGCGGTCAAGTCGGTGCATCTCCAGGCCGAAGCTCGCGGCAATCTGGAGCGGTTCACTTCGCTGCTGGCGAATGCTGACCTGCTCGACGGACGGCTGCGCATCGCGGGACCGGTGGGCTGGTGGCCCAAAATCGGTTGGGATCTTTCCCTGGCGGCCGATCGGATTCGCCCCGGGGCGGCGCTGGCCCGGCCGGAGGGATTGCCGGGCACGCTGATGCTACGTGCGACCACCGCCGGCAGCCTCGACAGCACCGGGCCGGCCGGCCGGCTCTCGCTCGCCACGTTGGCAGGCACCCTCCGAGGTCATCCGGTTGGCGGCCGGGCCGAGCTGCGGTTTGCCGACAGCGTCTACCGGATTGATACCCTTGCGCTGTCGTGGGGCTCGGCCGCGGTGGCAGCGAGAGGTATCGTGGGCGACACGCTCGACCTTCACTATCGGATGGCAGTGCCCGACCTCGGCACGATGGTGCCCCATGCCGCCGGCCGGCTCACGTCCGACGGCACTGCCGGCGGGCCCCGTGCCGCCGCTCGAATCACGATGCGAATAGACGGCAAGGGCTTGGCATCCGGAACCAACCGGCTGGCCCGCCTCGCCGGAAGGGCCAAGCTGGATCTCGCGCCGGACGGTCGCAACGATGTCGAGGTCAGCGGGGACGGCGCGCGTATCGGCGCGCAGGCTATAAACCACATCATCCTCACGCTCCGTGGCACCCGGCGCGACCACCAGGCGACTGCGCGGGTGCTCGCGCCGACCGCCCGGGCCGAGTTCGCCCTCGCGGGCGGATTGGACGGCAAGGAGTGGAAAGGCAGGGTGACGACTGGCCGGGTGACTGCGACCCGCGACGGGGACTGGCGGCTCGATCGCCCCGTAGCGGTCAGCGCGTCGGACTCCGCGGCCTCGCTCGAGCAGCTCTGCTTCCGCAACCAGAACCGGGCCGGAGGCCGACTCTGCGCCGGTGGTGACTGGCACGGCGCGAACGGCTGGCGCGGGTCCGGGATCATCGAGCGGCTCCCCCTCGCGCTGGCCGCGTTCCTGCTCCGCCCGGGCGATTCGTTGTCGGGTACCCTGGATGGCGCGCTGGACGCGTCGATCGTCGGCCGCCGGTTCGATGCCCACGTCCAGCTGGCCGCGACCCACGCCGCGCTCGACTATAGCGACGCCGCGAAGCATGGACGTCGTCGGGTGGCGCTCGACACCGCCGCGCTCGCGGTTCGAGCGGGCCCGAACGGGGTACAGGGCACCTTGGCCGTCCGCGCGTCCGACGGCAATCACAAACCCGTCGGCAACCTGGCCGCGCAGGTCGCTCTCCCCGGCTATCGCCGGCTGGGCGCGCCGCTCCAACCGCAGCCGCTGACGGCCCGTATCGACGGCCGGATGGATGATCTGGCCGTCGTGCGGACCTTCACCAAGGCGGTGGACAGCATTGCGGGAAGCGTCAAGCTCGGCCTCACCGCCGCCGGCACCGTCGGTGCACCGAACTTGGACGGCTCGCTCGGGCTCACCGACTTCGCGCTCCGGCTTCCGGACGACCGGTCGGTCGCGGGCGCGATCGATGCAACGGTCCGCGCGAACGTGCAGCGGGACCGTCGCCTCACCGCCGATCTGCGGGTCGTTCCCCACGGCCTGCGGGTGGTGTATCTCCAGGACTCGACCCCGCGACGGCTCGTGATCAACGGCAAAGGCCTCGAGGGCCACGCCGGGCAGGACGGCGTCCGCGCCGCGATGGATCTCGGCCTGGGTGACTCCGCCGGAACGCGGTTGGCATCGCTCACGGGACACCTCGAGCTGCCCCGGTACACCTCGCTCGACCTCCCCCTACGACCCCAGCCGGTTACCCTGCAACTCGCCGCCCAGGTGCCGGACCTCGGCGTCGCGCAAGGACTGCTGACCCACGCCGACTCGCTTGCGGGCAGCGGCGCCCTCGAGCTCGCAGCGTCGGGAACGGTTGGCGCCCCGCGCATCAACGGAAAGCTTCGGCTGGAGCACCTGATGGCGCGGCTGCCCCAGGCGGCCCGTCTGACCGGGGCGCTCGCGGGCGACTTTCGCGCGGCCGTGGCTTCCGACAGCTCGCTCACCGCCGACCTCTCGCTGATCCCGCACGGCGTCACGGTCGAATATGCTCCGGACAGCACCCCACACCGGCTGACGCTCGACAGCACCGGGCTCGTGATCCGAGCCGGACGCGACGGGGTCCACGGCTCGCTGGACCTTCGGGTGATAGACGCGGGTGCTCGCCAGCTCGCCGGGCTCAAGGGGCAGCTCGCCCTTCCGCGATATACCAAGCTGGGAGCGCCGATCCCGCCGCAGCCGGTCGCGGCCAAGCTGGACGGCACGGTGGACGATCTGTCGATCGCGCGCGCGTTCAGTGTGGAGATCGACAGCGTGGCGGGCAAGGTGACACTGGACGCGACGCTGAGCGGGACCGCCGGCAAGCCGGAGGTGGTCGGAGGACTTCGACTGCAAAACGCGGCCGCGAACGTCCCCCGCCTGGGCCTCCGGCTGCGCGAGGTCCAGCTCGCCGCCACCGGAGATCGGGCAGGCCGGCTCAGCATCGACGGACGGCTCCGCTCAGGGAAGGGGACGCTGACCCTGCAGGGCCGCTCGCCGGTCCGGCCGACGCCCGAAGACCCGGGCCGGCTGCACCTTCAGGGTGACAGCATCGAGGCCGCTAACACCGGGGAGATCCACGTCCTCGTGTCGCCCAAGCTGGATATTGCGATGATGGGAGACAGCATCGACGCCCAGGGAGAGGTCGGCATCCCCTACGCGCATATCGAGCTGTCCGAGATCCCGCAGACCGCGGTGCCGCCCAGTGACGATGTCGTGTTCACTGATACGGTGGCAGCGGCGCGGGCGGCGGCGCAACGAGTCACCGCCCGGATCCGGGTAGTGCTGGGCGACAGCATTTCGTTCAAGGGATTCAATTTCGATGCAACCTTGGGGGGCAACCTGCTCGCGGTCGCGGTTCCCGACCGGCCGGCAACCGGCAGCGGTGCCATCGTCATCAAGAAAGGCCAGTACAAGGCCTACGGGCAGGACCTCACGATTTCTGATGGTCTGGTGCGCTTTGCGGGCGGACCGGTGAACAATCCCGGCCTCGACATCAAGGCCACCCGCACGGCGGAAGACAGCGTCGTTGCCGGAGTGCAGATTCGCGGCACGCTCAAAGTGCCGGAGGTGACGATCTTCTCCAAGCCGCCGATGGACCAGGGTCGGGCCCTGCAGTACCTGGTCCTCGGCCACCCCCTGGGGGAGGCCAGCGGGGCTCAGGGCAGCCTAGCGTCGAAAGCGGCCTCGAGCGTGGGCCTTCGGGGCGGAAACCTGCTGGCGAGCTCGGTCGGGAAGGGTGTCGGGCTGGATGAGGCCAAGATCGAGACCAAGGGCGATCTCAAGGAGGCCTCGTTCGTCGCCGGGAAATATCTCTCCCCCAGCCTGTATGTGAGCTACGGCATCGGTCTCTTCGACCCGGTCAGCACGCTCCGCTTGCGCTACGCGCTCTCGAGCAAGTGGACCCTCCAGGCGGAGCAGGGAGAAGCGACCGGAGCCGACCTGCTGTACAAGTTCGAGGCGGGCCGGTGAGTCGGGGTCCTTGATCATTTTTTTCAACGCAGAGGCGCAGAGGAGGCGGAGAACGTGATTGTTGGGTGACACCCCACAAGGCGTCGTTTTCTCTGCGCCCTCTGCGCCTCTGCGGTGAATCTGTTTTGGCCCGTTAGGTCCGGACCGCATAGCCCAGCTGGTAGATCCGGAGATCGTCGCCCACTTTGACGCCGATTTGGGCATTGGCGATGGGCGCATCCAGCTCGTTGGACAGAAAACTCGTGTCCACCCACGCGCCGCAGTCCATCAGGACGAAGAGGGTCCCGTCGGGCCGTTTGCCTCGGACGATCCGGGCGTGATGGGTATGGCCGATCACGATGAGCCGCACGTCCTTGCCGCCGTCGGTCGAGACCTGTTGCGACCACCACGCGGCATCGGTGAAAAACGTCTGCCGCGGCCCGTCCACCGTGGGCTTCCGCCCGCCTCCCCCGAACGAGTCCACGAATGCCTTGGCCGGGTCGTCCACCGGCGCGTAGGGAACGACGTTGACCTGAGCCTGTCCGAGCGGTAACGGGTCGCTTCGCCTGAGCCCGTAATGGAGAAAGCGATCCCGGTCTCCCGGACGCGTGGGCGGGGGCGCGTCGGCCGCTTGCGGCTGCCAGTGAGGGTTGGTCGCCTCCAGCATGCTCCGCGGAGTCGGCGGGACCCGCTCGGTCGCACCCCGCGCGAAGAACTCCTTGAAGTTGCGGGGCAGCGTCTCGATGGGGTCGAACTGGTGACCATGGGCCAGCAGGGTATCGCTCCGGTTGCTCCCCCGGTCGAGAGCCACGGTATTCAATGCCTGGGGTCCGCCGGGCCAGCGGTAATCGGCCAACTCCTGATCGTGGTTGCCGGCCAGCAGCTGCGCCCCGGCCTCGGTGAACAGCGCCTCGACGAGGTCGGCGCGTTTGGCCAGCGTGGCCGCAACGTCGTGCGCCACGCTCCCGCCAGGATCGCCGGTGCGCCAGAGATCGAAGCAGTCGCCCAGCTGCCAGACCCGCAGACTGCCATCCTGACTCCGCAGCCGGCCCAGGAGCCGCGCCAGTCGCGCCAGCGCGTCGACCTGCGCCTGCCGCGCCGTCACCCACGGGAAGCGATCGGCATCCGCGCCGGGTACGAGGTGAATGTCCGGGATGAACACGTACGGCGTCGGGTCGCTCATGACGAGCCCGGTGTCCTGCAGCCGGGCCACGAGGAACACTCCGTCGGGGGCGGCGCCGCCGCCGCGGGGAAACTCCTGCTGCAACGCGGTGAGAATATCGTCGTGGGTGAGCATCTCAATTTCCTGAGCGATCGAAGGGGAGGACGATCGGCAGCCGGCGGGCTCTAGCCGAGCCGGTGCGCGATCTCGTCAGCGGCGAGACTGGCGAGCGCCATGACGGTGAGCTGGGGATTTACCCCGCAGCCGGCCGGAAACACGCTCGCATCGGTAACGAAGAGATTATCGACTCCATGGACCCGGAATCCGGGATCCACCACGCTCGACCCCGCCCGCCGGCCGATCCGATTTCCGCCCTGCGGGTGCGACGTGCCCAGGTTAAGCTGAGCCGCCCCTTGGACCTGGGTCAGAAAGCGCGTGGTGTCGGCCTGCTGTTGCGTCCGGCGGATGGGCAGCGGGTCTACCGTCCCGGGGACGACCGTTTCCGCGCCGGCGGCGATGAACAGGGCCGCGAGCTCACCCACGCCACGCTTCAGCCGTTCGACCTCGTCGGCATCGAGCCCGAGCACCAGATCGGTGAGCAGGCCGAGCCGTCCGCTGGGCTTGGAGGGGACCACCACGCCGGCCGCCGCCATGCTGCCATAGGAGTGGAGCGTCGCCGCGTGCTCGTCGAGCCAGCCCGGAATCCCGATCGCGAGCGAGGCCGGGTAGTGGAACCAGCTCTCGAGCAGGAGCCCGCCTCCCGAGTCCACGAAATAGCACATCTGGATGCCGGGATCGGGCGTGCCCCCGAGCGGCGCGGAAGAGAGCGCAAAGACGGGCATCACCACGTTGGCGGCAATGCCGGTGCCCGGCGGACACTCGGCTCCCGGCAGCGTGCGAGCCAGGATCTGGCTGCTCGCGATCGGCCCCGCCGCCAGAGCAAACATCCGGGCTCGCACCTGCACCTCGGCCCCGCCGGCCGACGCGTCGTGGGCAACCAGGGCACCAACCCGGTTGGATAGAAAGCCCGAGCGCGAGAAGCGCACCGCTTCCAGTTGCGGCCGCAGCGCAGCGCCGGCCGCGAGATCCCGCTCGAGATAGCTGCGCGGCGCACCGGCGGGGCGGGCGCCGTGGAGCCCGCCGGTCTTGCGTCCGAACCGACAACCCACGTTGCAACCGCCGCAGCCCAGGCAGTTCCAGATGGCGAGCGGCAGATCGGCTGCCGCGCGGCCCAGCTGCGCCGCTCCCCGGCGAAAGAGCTCGCTCCGGGCGCCGGCCGCCGCTCCCGGCGGCGTTCTTCCCAGGTCGTGGGCCGCCTGCTCCATCCGCTGCTGGAGCGGCTGCCAGTCGATCGGGAAGTCGAAGTCCCTCCGCCAGAGCTGCCAGGTGCTCTCCGCCATCTCGAGCAGGATCGCATTGTTGACGTACGGCCCACCGCCCACCACGCTGGCCTGCAGCAGATTGATGGTGGCAATCTGGTTGCGGCAGATATCGATGATGGCCTGGACCTCGCCTGGCAGCGCCGGACTCACCCCGCCGTGCCGGAAGAGCTGCTGGAGGGCCCGGTCGTCCCGGGTCGGCAGATCGCGGGGGCTGATCCAGCGGCCCTGCTCGACGATGAGCACCCGCTTGCCGGCTTCGGCCAACCGGGCTGCGACGACGGCGCCGCCCGCGCCCGAGCCCACGACGCACACGTCGTAGTCGCCATCGAGCGGCGGTGGTGGCGGCTGGGGCACATCCACCGTGGGGTCGCCCGGAGCGAACTCCCGGGGATCGCGGAAGCCGACCAGCGCGCGGGCCGGCGGCCGGGAATAGATCACCAGCCAGCCCAGCCGGGTGAGCAGCGAGAGCCGGCCGTGCCAGGCGGCGTCGGCCCACAGATGGGCGAGAAACTTCTCGCGATCGGCAAGGCTCATTGCCGGCATGCTCGAGCGCTCCAGCTCGTCGAGCATCCCATAGAGCACGTCGGCGAGGGCCTTGGGAACCGCGGTCAGGAAGTCGAGCATGTCGGCCGCGATCGCCGCGTGATCGTCGATCGGTGGCTGGCCGTTGGGAGTGAGCCGGCGGACCTGGACTTCGACCAGGGCGCCGGCCGTCGTCAGTCGGCTCATCTCAGTCTGCCTCAAAGCAACGCATCGACCACCGGGTTCGAGAAGGCTCGCGCGAGGCGGGGGTCCGGGAGGAGGCGAGCGCGGGCCGCCCGCCAGCGGTCGATCCGGTCGCCGTACACCTTCTCCACGTGCTCTCGCGTCAGATACCCGATCCACTTGCCCCAATGCATGGTGAACCCCACCCCCTCGGCGTCGAGCCGGCGGCAGCAGTCGGCGATGAGGTCGGCCATCGCGGGAACGTTCGCACCATCCATGTCGATCATGCAGGTGCGCTCGAAGATGTTCATTGCGAGCAGGGAGCGCGAGCCGGGGACGAATCGGGTCGCGACCACGCACGGCACGGTCGCACGTTCCCGGACGGCTTGCATGATCGCGGGCAGTGCGACGCCCAGCTGCGCGCAGTCCACGCCCAGTGACGCGCCCAGCGCCCCGCCGGGCAAGTCCTGCTGGGCGAACCACGCGCCCCAGACCCGGGGACTGTCGGTCACCGGTTTCGCATACTCCGACTGGAGCCCGATCTTCGTCACGAGAGGCGGCGCGCCGGGCACCGGGCCGATGAAGCGGCTCACGAACTGGAGCAGATCCGGATTCCACTCGTCACCCCGGTGCTCGCCGGTCACCTCCGCCCGGGTCCCGCGCGGCGGCGCGTCGGCCAGCACATAGGCGCTGACATAGCTCTGGGAGTCAGGGGCGAACGGGTTGAACACCGCATCCAGGTGCCAGATCCGGTCCAGCGGCTGGTCCAGCAGCGAGTCGAATTGCCACCGCGCCAGCCGATCGATGAGCTCCGCGGTTGACAGAGGACCGGCGGGCAGGCCACCGCCGGCGACACTGTAGCGCTTCAGGTCGAGCCAGAAGTTCGGGACGCAGCGGAAGACGACCCCGGCCACGATACCCAGCGACCCCAGCGAGGTCTCGAGCGCGGCGAACAGCTCGTCGTCCCGCACCAGCGTGGCTCCGAGCCGGGGGGCGAACTCGTTGGCCGTGAGCGGTGCGCTGGCGGGCTCGACCCACCAATGCTCGCTCGGGCCCACGACGACATGAACGGCCGCCACCGTGTCGTGCAGCGCCCCGACGTGAAACGACGACCCGTGAGTGCCGGTCGCGATGGCGCCGGCTACGGCTTGTCCGTTGCTTGCGCCGCTGGTCTGGATCGACCATCCCGCTCGGTGCAGCTCCCAGTTGAGCCAGCGGATCGAGGCGCCTGCCCCAACGAGGATGTGGGCGACCTCGCGATGGGCCGCGACTGTCGGATGCAGCTCCCCTGCGCCGAGCCACTTGGCGGTGCTCACGTCGGACAGATCCAGGAGCCAACCCTCGGTCGTCGCGACCGGCGAGATCGACCAGCGGCGACCCAGGCAGCGGAGCCGCTTTCCGGCGGTGACGGCTTCGCCCACGATCTGGCACAGCTCCCGAACCGTCTGCTGGTAGCGCGCGCTCCCGCCGGCCTCGGGCTGCAGGGAGATCACCTGTTCGGGGGTGAACGTGACGGTGCCATGGGCGTTGCGGAACGCCGGCTGGCCGATACGCTGCAGATACTGGGGGAGCGGGGTCCGCGCGATCATGGCGGGGGCGGGGCGGGAGGCTCTCCCTCGACGGTCCCGGCTTCGGCGGCACAGACGTAGTCGACGTGGGTCGGCACCACGAACCCCAGAGTCACCAGGCCCAGCAGGAAGCCGGGAAACGTGGTGTGCACCGTCGCCTTGTAGACGTGGGTGCCGGCGCACTCGGCCGTCACCTTGGGGGTCGTCCCGAGTCCCCAGGCGATCACCCAGACGGTGGTCGAGCCCATGCGGGTCGGGGATGGCTCCGGTGCCCGTGACTCCACCGAGACGCGGACGCAGGCCGTCACCATCAATGCGCCACCCACACCCGCCCACCACCGCCCAGCGCACGGATTCATGCGTCCTCGATCATTTTTTTGAACCACAGAGACGCAGAGCACACAGAGAACGATTCTTGAGGGTGAAACCACCCAACAACAATTGTCTCTCTGCGCTCTCTGCAGCTCTGCGGTGAATTTTTTTGTCTTATTGCGTGATTTCCGGCTGCAGGTCGCGGCGCCGCGCCGATTCCGAGAGGATGTGCGCGATTGGCAGGACTCCCTCGTCACAGGCGACCGCGAACTCGGTAAGCTGGACTCGCACGATCGTGCCCCGGATCGGCAGCGGGGCCCCCTCATCTACCCACTGCAGGTTGCCTGCGATTCGACCGCCGAGCTCGGGGCGCATCGGATCGGCATGGCGTACCCGCAGGCCGCCGAGCGAGGCATCGAGCACCTCGTGCACGCCGTCGGCGAGGTGCAGGCGCGGCCGCCTGACCGGAGAGAACGTGACCCGCACGTGATGACGACGCTCGACGGCGGATTGATCGGGAGTGGAAGGATCGGGCGACATACGTGCCCCCGGGTTGGCGGTGTGAGCTCGGCCGGCTAGGTCGGGCCCGCCCCGGCGGAACCGCCGCGAGACGCAGTTCCCAGCGCGGCTGCGACCACCGCGAGGAGCTCATCCCGGGAGAACGGCTTGCGGAGCAGGCTCACAGCCCCCAAAACCTTGGCTTCGGCGAGCAAGTCGAAGTCGCGCGACCGCTCGCCGGCCGACATGGCGATCACCGGCAGGCCGGGCGCTGACTTCTGAAGCTCGAGGATGACCTCGATTCCGTTGGTGTCAGGCATCAGGATGTCGGTCAGGACCAGATCGGCACCGCCCTCGCGCCACAACCGAAGGCCGTCGGTGCCGTTCGCCGTGTCGGCGACATCGTACCCGGCGTTGGCGAGCACGCGCACCAGCCCGGTTCGCACGCTGGGTTCATCTTCGATCACCAGAATCCGGATCATCAACTTGATACTGCGCTCCGGGGCCGGGAGCCGGAAGGGGGAACGCCGCGGGGGCGAGGCGGGCAGAGCGGCGTGCTGCGATTGTCTCCGGTGGAGGACCGGGGCCCGCAATGATCAGGCCCCGAGTCCCCATTACCGAAGCAGGAGAGGCGCCCTACCAGGCAAGGATGCCGGCGTCGTCCAGAAAGGCGGCCACCAGTACCAATGAGCTCAAGTTCGGCGCCTGCTTGAAGGCGCGCCCCGCATCCCGCAGTGCAGTGGGAATGTGCTGCCCGGTCCGCAGCCGATATTGCCGATGGGCATCGCCCAACTCATGGAAAACGACGCGGATCGATTGGGCCTCGCGCGCCGCCTCGGGATTCTGTGCCTGAGGCTTGGCGGACGACGCCTGTCGGGTCTTGGGGATCCGGCGGATTTTCCGACCGCCCGCGCGAGCCCGGTCTTCGAGCGCGAGGCCGACTTCGGCCACGCGGGCGCGAACCCGTTCGGTCAGCGGTTGGAGCGGTTCTGTTGACTTGGAGCCGTTTGAGGAGGGCGACTTTTCAGCCATGAGGTCCTGCCCAGAGATGGGGGGTACACCTCGACATGATCGTCAAGGAGCGCGAGCCGTAACTTAACCGGGTGCAGCCACTTTCGCATGGCCGTTCGGGCCGGTCGGCCTTGGGGAACCGCATTGCGCTTGGCGGGGTTTCCCGGGTTCCCGGCGTCGGGATCTCACTACAACAAGCTTCCTCCATGCAAGGAGATGAGCATGACCACCGCCCCCCAAGCGCTCAAAGTCGGAAAGAAGCCGTCCAGCCTCGGCACCCTGGGCTACGCCGCCCAGGCTGCGACCACACCGCTCGCGCCGTTTTCGTTCGAGCGGCGCGAGCCTGGCCCCCATGATGTCCAGATCGAGATTCTTTACTGCGGCGTCTGCCATTCCGACCTGCACCAGGCTCGCAACGAGTGGCAAGGCACGGTCTATCCCATCGTGCCTGGCCATGAGATCGTCGGCCGGGTGACCCGGGTCGGCGGGCACGTCTCCAAATTCAAGGAAGGCGAGCTGGCCGCGGTCGGCTGTATGGTGGACTCCTGCCGCACCTGCGAGAGTTGCCGCGAGGGCCTCGAGCAGTACTGCGAAAACGAGCTCATCCTGACCTACAACAGCCCCGACAAGCAGACCGGGAAGATGACCTACGGCGGCTACTCGACCCAGATCGTAGTCGACGAGGCGTTCGTCCTGCGGGTGTCGGACAAGCTCGACCTCGCCGCGGTCGCGCCGCTCCTCTGCGCAGGCATCACGCTGTACTCCCCCCTACGCCACTGGAACGTGGGCGCCGGCGACAAGGTCGGCATCGTGGGATTGGGTGGCCTGGGCCACATGGGCTTGAAGCTGGCCCACGCGCTGGGTGCGCACGTGGTGCTCTTCACCACCTCGCCGGGCAAGGCGGCGGACGCGAAGCGGTTGGGCGCGGACGAAGTAGTGGTGACCCGGAACCCGGAGGAGCTCAAGCCTCACGTGAACAGCTTCGACCTGATCGTCGACACCGTGGCCGTGCCTCACCAACTGGACGAGTTTGCCAACCTGCTCAAGCGGGACGGGACGCTCTGCCTGGTTGGCGTGCCGGACCAGCCGCACCCGCCCTCGCATCCGATGCACCTGATCATGAAGCGCCGCAGCATCGCGGGCTCGGCGATCGGCGGGATCAAGGAGACCCAGGAGATGCTCGACTTCTGCGCCGAGCACGGCATCGTATCGGATATCGAGCTGATCCCGATCCAGCAGATCAACCAGGCCTACGACCGGATGCTGAAGAGCGACGTGCGCTATCGCTTCGTAATCGATCTGGCGTCGCTCAAGCACGAAGGGCAACCTGCGTAGCTCAGGGCACCTCGCCAGCCAATAGCCGCAGACCGGCTCCAGCCGGTCGCGGGTCCGCACGAAACGGACGTACTCGCCGACCGAGCTGGTGTTGACGAACAGCTCCTGGTTCACGTAGCCGACATCGACGGCCATCGCCGCCGGCCACGAGGACGCGGGGCGCCGCCCAACGCATCCAGCGCGGCGGGGCCCCGATCCGGCCACCGTAACCCGGCTCACTTCCGCCGGGCGGACCACTTGGTTATACACAGAGGCAGTGGACGCATCCCAATCTCCTACTAGTGAGTCAGCGTCGGGTCGTGGGCTCGGCTGGGCGCTTGCGCTGCTCGGCCCTGCGGCCGCCGCGGGCCTCGGCCTGTTGCTCGGGCCCCTGCTCTCAGGGCCGGTGCTGCCGCCGTTCCTGGTCGCGATCGCCGGCGCGGCCCTGGTCGGTGGTCTGGGGCCGGGTCTCTTCGCCGCGCTCCTCTCGGGCCTCGCCGTCAACTACTGGTTCTTTGCGCCCCCCGACCGCCTGGGGTTCGCGACTGAGACCGACCTCCTTGCCCAGCTGGTCTTTTGGGCGTCCTCGCTGCTGACGGCGGCCCTCTGTGCCTGGTCGCGCGCCTGGCGGCTCCGGGCCGAGAATGAGGCGGGCGCGCTTGGCGCCGAGAAGCAGGCAGACCGCGCCGAGCTGGCCCGGATGCAGCTGCAGCTGGATCGGGGGGCGTTGGAGGAGGCAGGCCGGGAACAGACGGCGCGGCAGCGCGCGGTGCTGGAAGAGGCGGTGCGGCAGCAGGCGGCGCGGGAGCGGGCCGCGCTGGAAGAGGTGACCCGGCGGGAACGCACCGCCCTGGTAGCGGATGACGATGCGGATGCCCGCCAACTGGCCTGTCACGCCCTCGAGTCCGCCGGCTTTCGGTGGCTTTCGGCTTGTGACGGGACCGAGGCGCTGGAGCTGCTCGATCGCTACGACTTTCCGATCGAGCTTGCCTTGATCGAGGCAGCTCTCCCCGACATGAGCGGCGAGTCGCTGGCGGACCGGTTGACCACCCGGCATCCCGCTATGGCGGTGCTGTTTACCTCGTCCTCGCTGGCCGAGGAGCTGATGGAGCTGGGCCTGCTCCGGCCGGGCGAGCCGCTGGTCCGGAAACCGTTCACGGCGGACGGGCTGCTCCGTACGGTCCGCGCAATCACCGGGCAGGCCTCGAGTCTGGAGCCGACCGACGCTCTTGCCGTTCCCCGCCAGGAGCGGTAGCGTCCGGCTGACCCAGGCCGAGCGGCCCAGTTGAGGATCGAGAGCGAGTATGATCGCCAGGAACGGCGAGCCCGCGCGGCGGTCGGCGTGGGCATTGGGCTCGTCCTCCTCGCGGTCGGACTGGCGCTCCTGGTCCGCTACCGGCCGGACGTGGCGAGCCTGCTGGTTCCGCTTAGCGCTCCGGCGTCGTCGGCCTCGCTGCAGCAGGAAAGCGCCGAGCTGGCGCGGTCCGCCAGCGGGGGCGCTCCGTCGGCATCGCTGCCGGCGCCAGGGCGAGCCGATTCTGTCCCGGATTCCCTCCGCCGGGCCTCTGACACGACCTTCCCCGGAACCCACGCGCTTCTGCAGGACACCAGCGCGCGGGCTCGGACCGCGGGCCGCCGCGCTATCGTCACCGACGTCATCCTGCTTCCCTGCTCAACCCCCAATCCGCGTCGCGACGGCAGTGTCCTGATCCCGCCCCACAACCCGGGACACCGGACCGTCGTGGGACTGCCTCAGAATCCCGGCGATCCGCCCCGGGGCTTTGTGATTCCGCCGCACGACCCCAAGCAGGTGAACCAGCTGCTGGTCGAGGTCGTCCCGATAGACTCGATCCTGGCTCATACCATGCGCGTGCCGCCGCACGACCCGGCCACCTACAACGTGGTCCGCCCTGAGTCCATGTCCTGCCTTCCCGATTCGAGCGGCCCGCCCCGACAGTGATCGAGGTCGCTGCGTCGATATCTCGCAGCGCGCTACGTTCGCCATCCACCCACCGCGCGACCAGCGTGACACCGGTCACCATTTTATGTCAGAACCGGGCTCAAGCCGACCTGAACCCAATCCCGTCGCCTTGCCCGGCGCCCGGCTTGCCGCGATCGTCGATTCGCTGGATGACGCGGTCCTCACCATCTCGCTCGACGGCATCATCCTGACCTGGAACGCGGCCGCCGAGCACATCTTCGGGTATTCTGCCGCGGAAGTCGTAGGCTCGTCAGTTGACCTGCTGATCCCGCCCGGGTTGCGCCACGAGCAGCAGCGGATTCTCGACCGGGTCCGGCGGGGCGAGCAGGTGATTCACCACGAGACCTGCCGGGTGCGGAGGGATGGCCAGGCGGTGCCGGTCGAACTCACCGTGTCGCCGGTGTGCGACTCGAGCGGCGCGGTCGTCGGGGCGGCGGCTATCGAGCGCGACATCACGGAGCGCCAGCGGGCGGCCGAGGCCGCCAGCCGGCTCGCGGGCATCGTGGAGTCGTCGGACGACGCGATCGTCAGCAAGACGCTTGACGGCGTGATCGTGAGCTGGAATGCCGCCGCCGAGCGCATGTACGGTTACACCGCCGCCGAGATGATCGGCCGGTCGATCTACAGCGTCGTCCCCGACGCGCTCCAGGAGGAGGAGCGGCAGATCATGAGGCGGGTGGCGCGAGGCGAGCACGTCGCCCACTACGAGACCGTCCGGCTGGGCCGGGACAGCAGCGAATTCCACATTTCGCTGACCATCTCGCCGATCCGGGACAGCACCGGCAGTATCGTCGGCGTCTCCTCGATCAAGCGCGACATCACCGATCGCAAGCGTGGCGAAGAGGCGCTGCGCCAGTCGGCCAAGATGGAAGCGATTGGTCGCCTTGCCGCCGGGCTGGCGCACGACTTCAACAACCAGCTCCACGCCGTGGGCGGGTTCGCCAACTTCGCCTCGCGAGACGCCGGTCTGAGCCCGGCGGCCCGGCAGGATCTGCTCCAGATCCAGAAGGCAGCCGAGCGGATGGCGAGCCTGACCCGCCAGTTGCTCGCCTTTGCCCGGCAGCAGGTGCTGAGCCCCGAGATCCTGGACCTCAGCGCGGTCATCGCCGACGCGCACCCGATGCTGCAGCGGCTCATCGGGGCCGACACCGACATCCAGCTGGCGTTCGGCCGGGGGCCCAAATGGGTTCGGGTTGACCGGGCGCAGCTGGTGCAGGTCCTGATGAACCTCGTGATCAACGCGCGGGATGCCATGCCTCACGGTGGTCGGATCGTGGTTCGGACTGAGACCCTGGAGGTGAGCCCCGGCCAGATGGTCGACCGGATCGGCGGCCCGATCGAGCCTGGGGCGTACGCCCACCTCACGGTAGAGGACACCGGCGGGGGCATCGCACCGGAGCACTTGCCCCGCATTTTCGAGCCGTTCTACACCACGAAAGAGATCGGCCGGGGCACCGGGCTGGGGCTGGCGACGGTGGAAGGGATCGTCTCCCAGAGCGGAGGTCACATTCAGGTCGAGAGCGCGGTCGAGCGCGGGACCACCATCCGGATCCTGCTCCCGCTCACCCTCGCCCCCGACGCGACGCTGCCCGCGGCATCTTTCGCCGCCCCTGGGGACTCGCAACCGCGAAAGCGAGTGCTCATCGTCGATGACGAGGACCTGGTCCGGGCGGTCGTGGCGCGAACTCTCCAAGAGGCAGGCTACGAGGTCATCAAGGCGCGCGACGGGAGAGAAGCGATCGATTGCCTGGAGCAGGTGGGCGGCTCGATCGACCTCGTCCTCGCCGACGTCGTGATGCCCGTGCTGGGCGGGCCGGCGCTGGCTATGGAGCTCGAGCGGCGGTACCCCAATATCCCGCTGGTGTGGATGTCGGGGCACGGGCGTGACGTCGAGCTATGGAAGGAGGAGACCAGCAGGGAGCATCCGTTCCTGCAGAAGCCGATTCCGGGCGAGGTTCTTCTCCAGACCGTGGCGCAGGTCCTCGAACGGCAGTCGGTTCGCGGTTGAGGAGCTGGGTGTAAATCCGCAGTTCGCCGATCCCGCCACCTCAGGAAAGCAACATGGCGCCCCCCGAGAGAGGCGCCATGTCCCGCGTCCGAAATTGGTCAGGCTTACTGCGACGATGCGACCAGCGTGCCCCGGAGCGTGATCCTTACCGCGGTGCCGGGCCGGACGACCACGTCCCGGTCTGCCGTCTGGACGGCGACTGCCGTGCCGGCGCCCGCGCCCACCAGGCCACCGATCACCGCGCCCTTCGTGTTGCCGCCGATGAGGCGGCCGCCGATGGCGCCGATCGCAGTGCCCGCGCCGACCTTGGCCACGTCGCCGCCGGTGACGCCGCGTCCCTTGAGCACGTGTTCGACCGGATCGACCTCTGCGTCGAGCGCGTACACCCGGCCGTTCACGGTCACGGTGTTCACCGCGAAGTCGAGCTTACCGTCCTTCGAGCTCTTGTTCTCGGCGGGCGCCAGCGCGGTCACCGTCAGCTTGACCACTGAGCCCGCGGGGATCACGACCCGCCCTGCCTGGTCTTTGACGTCGTGCGCCACGCGCGCGTCCACGGTCTTCCCCGGCTTGTCGTGGCGCGAGTTGATGGAGTCGCTCATGGCGGCGTCGATGGACGTGCCGGCCGCCAGGGTCAGCGGCGAGGGAGCCGCCGGCGCCTTGGCCCGCGGCTTGGGCTTGGGCTTCGGTGCCGCGTGGGCGACACGCGCAGCGGGCCGGTCGTTGAGCTGGTTGGTGGCCTCGCTCGCGGGCCGGTTCAGGTCGCGCGAGAGGCTGTCGGCGCTGGCGGAATTCGACTTCGCTCCGCCGGAGCAGGCGGCCAGCGCGGCGAGCGAGAGCAGGGTGAGCTGCGGTCGGGTCATGGGCACTCCTGGAGCCGAGGGTCGGTCGATGTCGGGTGGTGTGGGGTGTAACCGGCCACGGAGCAAGCCTGATGCCCTCCCGAGGGCCGGGCCCATGCCTTTGCCCTTCAATCACTTAAGCCTTGGTGCTGGGTCGATTTCTTTGGCTGGATGCGGGGGTCTTAGGCGGAACGCGATGGCCGCCCAGATCAGAACAAGACGAACCGACCCCCGCCCGTCGTCAGGATCACCAGGTTCATCGTCACGAACAACAGGTCGTAGTGCCAGCCCGAGGCTTTCTCACCCCAGAAGCCGGTGTGCCAGACGAACAGCTTTTTCTGGATCGCAACCATCATGATGAGGATGAGTACCAGCGCGGCTACTTGAGTCAGCACGCCTAGCCCGACCCCCAGACCCGCCGCCATCTCAGCCAGACCGAGTAAACGGGTGAATCCCGGGCTCACGCCGATGCTTTTGGCTCGGCCGACCGGGTCGCGCGTGTGACTCCATCCACTATAGGCGAAGACCCAACCGACCAGCAGCCGCATCGGGACCAGCGCGAGATCGCTGCACTCGAGCAATCGGGGAAAGATGACGTGCATGGGTCCTCCCAGGTGGCAAGTGCTCCGGGACACTGCCCGCCGAGCGCGGCCGGGTTAGCCTCTCCCGATCCATGTTTCACGCGAGCGACAGGTTCGGCAAGTAACCCGGGAGGCATCCGTGACGCTCACGCTCAAGTCCAGCGCTTTCCAATCCAACGGCGACATTCCCAAGGAATACACCTGCGACGGCGCCGACTCGAGCCCACCGCTCGAGTGGACCGGCGCGCCCGCCGAAACCAAGACCTTCGCGCTGATCGTGGACGATCCCGACGCGCCCGATCCCAAGGCACCGAAGATGACGTACGTGCATTGGGTGCTGTACGACATACCGGCCTCGGTGACCAGTCTCCCCAAGGGCACCAAGAGCCCTCCGTCCGGTGCGCGCGAAGGAGTCAACGATTGGAAGCGGACCGGCTACGGCGGTCCCTGCCCGCCGATCGGGCGCCACCGGTACTTTCACAAGCTCTATGCTCTGGATGCCGCCCTGGGTGATCTGGGACGGCCGACCAAGGCCGACCTGGAGCGCGCCATGCAAGGGCACATTGTGGCCCAAGCGGAGCTGGTCGGGACCTACCAGCGCTCGAAATAGTCAGCAGCGCTGCCGCCGGGCGGCCCCGCCGTCTGGCGGAGCCCGGCCGCTGTCCGTATCCTGCAACGATCCCTGAGTTGACAGCAGGCGAGCTCGTCTCGCCCGAGCCGAGTCGAGTTCCGAGCGAGGCCGGCCATGCGCGTACTGTCGGTGCGGGCGGCGTCCAGAGCGGCAGACATCAAGTCCGCCCGAGCGATCCTGGCCGAAACCGTCGGCCATCCTTCCAAGACCGTCATGATCATCCGGCGAGTCGGGCCCGAGATCACTCGTTTCGCCGACAAGGCGGGCACCCGGAGCGATCCGTTCCCCTGGCGTGAGATCGTGTGGGTCACCGATCAGCGGATCTTCCGCCCCGGCCAGGAGGACGAGCTGTTCGGCGCCCATCCCGATGCCTGCGCCGTGGTGCTCGATCTCGCTGGCCACCCAGCCACCTGGCTGGACCCGTCGGCCCAGCTGTTCGACATCGAAGACGCCTTCCTCGGTGCCGAAGGCCGATGAAAGCCTCGTTGTTCGGACCCGCCGCGCTGACTGCAGGCTGGCTCGTCACCGTGGCCGGCGCGCTCTCGGCCCAGAATCCGGATTGCGCCGCGGGCGCAGTGCGCTACGTCGAGTGGGCCGAGCGGGGGCCGCTGGCCCAGAGTGGCCGCCCGCTGCCCGCGTTGCAGGCGACGGAATACGGGGTCGACATCAACAGCAGGATCCAGATCGCGGTCGACACGGCATGCCTGATCGCCTATCTCGACCGGCAGGCAGCTGGGCCAGCGCCGAGCGCCAGATCCCGCGCGCTGCGCAGCCGGGTGGACAGCCTGGTCGCTATTCTCGGCGCGGTCCCCACCGCCATCGAGCAGCTCCAGCAGACCTTCGACGCGTACGCGCGCGGCGGGGCTGAGGCCGGGCCGGTATTTCAGGAGCGGCTGCAAACCTCCTCGACCACCATCCGACGAATCCTCCGGGCCCTCCAGGCCGCGATCCAGGCGCGGCTCGAGGCGGGCGATTCAACCCGCGCCGACGCGAGCCGTGCCGCGAAGGCGGACTTCGACGCGGTCCTGTCCGGCGGCGGCGCGCTGCCCTACGACTGGCCGGTGCTGCGCGCTCTGATCAACCGCGAGATCGAGCTGACCCGGGCCGACCTCGATCAGTTCCACCGCACTGCGGGTTACGCGCTCGAGCTGCGGGCCCATCTGCTCAGCGGGAAGGGCCAGTATCCCGTTGGCCTGGCCGGTTACAACGACGAGACCCCATGTGCCGAGACCCGGGTCGAGCCGATCGAGCTCGAGATCTCCCCGGAGCAGGCCCAGCTCTTTCAGCAGGCCGAATCACTGGAGCACCGGATCGGTGCGGTTCGCGGCGTAGGGAACGTCGTGGTCGGGTCGGTTTCGGCCGACCTCGACCGCATTCGCCCCGAGCTGGACACCCTGGCGGGCCGGGCGGCCCGAGCGGCGGCGCCGGTGGCCGCGGCGGGGCGATCGCTCGTGCGGTGGACCAGAGGTGACACGCTCCGGCTCTGGACCGAAGGCTTGAGCACGGCATTGAGCCGCGATCCCAAAGGCGCGGCCGTGAAAGCGACTCTTGATTCGCTGGCGGACGGACTGGCGCAGGCGAATGCCGACCTCGATGCGCTGCGATCCTTCGGATCGCTCAAGGATCAGCTCGCCGGCGTCTCGGCCCAGACGGCGATGCAGGCCATCCTCGCGCGGGTCGAGCAGATCCGGCGGCTCACCAACGACGACGCAGCTCCCATCCGCGCGCTGCAGCCCGCGACCTGGGTGGCCCGGGCCGCGCTGGTCAAGCGTCTGGCGGTCCAGCTGGGACAGCTGCCCCCCCAGCTGCGGGATCGGATTCGAAGCGACCCGCGCGGCCCGGTGCGCGATCTCGAGACGCTCGGCCGGGCGCTGCAGCAGGCCGCCGACTCGCTCGCGGGCGTCTCGCAGGACGCGCTCGGCCTGCTGGGCCGGGTGCTGGGCCTGCCACCGGCCCTGCTCGCCGCGAACCTTCCGGAACCCGCCGGGGTTCGGCGACGCGCCGTGGGCGCCGGCCTCGGCACCGAGATCGAGCTGACCCGGATCTGCGCCGCGCGACGGGAGAACGACGTAGTACAGGTCGAATACCGCTTCTTTGCGGGAGAGCAGCCGATCGGCGGCTGGACCGACCGGTTCCGCCTGCGGGTCTTCGGGCTTCGATCGCGGGTGGGCGCCGGGCTCGCGTTTGCCATCCGCCAGCACACCGACACCTGGCGCCCGGGCGCGGCGGTGAGCTGGATCTTCACTCATCGCAACTGGCCCCGGGGACCCAATCGCGGCCTGGGCGATGCGGCGGGGCTGGGACAGTTAGGTCTCGGCCTCACCGCGGTCAATCTGCACTTCGAGAGCGACGAGGCTATCGAGCTGGGCATCGGTCCGAGCCTCACGTTCCTGGGGGACCGGATCGTCGTGGGCGGCGGCTGGAACCTTCAGGCCCATGGCAACCATCTCTACGGGCTGCTCTCGATCCGCCTGCTCGATCTTGCCCGGGGGACCTGAGCCGCCAGACTCACCATGCAGACGCGTACCACGCTCTCGTTGACCGGCGTCGCAGTCGCGGCCGCTGGTGCGCGCACTGGTGAAACAGTGAGCAGGTGACAGATGCCGATGGTCGCGCTCCAGAAGGGTGATCAGGGCTCGGATGTAGTCGCGTTGCAGCAGGCGCTGACTCGACGCGGGTACCCGGTGAGCGACGATGGGACGTTCGGAACCCGCACCTACCAGGCGGTCCGCGCGTTTCAGTCGCAGAATCTGGATCAACACGGCCAGCCGCTGGCGGTGGACGGGCGGGTGGGATCGCTCACCTGGTGGAGCCTGCGTCATCCCAAGCCCGACCTGGCGCCGGTCAGCGCGATTGACTACGGCAGCATGCCGCCGGCGGAGGCGGGTGGAAGCGCCGTCGGGCGAGCTGCGCTCGAGGCGGCCATCGGAGAGCTCGCTGCCGGCGCTGGCGAGGTGGGCGGCAACAACGCCGGTCCGTTCGTCCGTAAGTACCTGGCGCCGGCCAGCGTCCCCGAGGGCAGCTCGTGGTGCGCGTCGTTTGTGAGCTGGTGCTACCTGCAAGCGAGCGGCGGCGACCGGGCCCGCATGCCCTTCGCGTATTGTCCCGGTGCGCGAGCGTTATTGACGAGATTTCGGGACCGCGGGTGGGCCCACGCGCCGCAGGACGGCTACCAGCCCGAGCCGGGAGACCCGGTGTTCTGGTGGCGAGTGAGCTTGAAAGGCTGGCAGGGACACGTGGGACTGGTGCATCAGCTCAGGGACGGCATGCTGTACACCGTGGAGGGGAACCGGAGCCCGCGGGTCCAGGGATTTTCCTATGTGTTCAGCCGGATGGACAAGCTGCTGGGCTACGGACACGTAGAGCCCGGGTCGGGCTAACCGGCAGAGCGCCTGCCGCGCTTGCCCGCGGCGATCTCCTCGATGGTCCGCCCGGTCGCGGCCGACGTCTGGTACTTGCCCACGACGTCCGAGCCCGGCTCGGCGAACTCGTCCCGGTGCTTAAACAGGAGCCACTGAGACCGGCGGGGATCGCCCCGGCGGGTCCGCACCAGCACCCACGAGCCCTTCAGTCGCTTGCCCTGGAGCACGAACTTGAAATCACCTTTAGCGTAGCCACGCCGCAGCCCTCCGATCGGATCGGCATCTGTGCCGCCGTACCGATACGTGCCGCGGTCCCAGATCATGACGGTTCCGCCGCCGTACTCGCCCTGGGGAATCGTGCCCTCGAACGCGTTGTACTCGATCGGATGGTCCTCCACCTCCATCGCCAGGCGCTTGACGCTCGGGTCGAGGCTCGGTCCCTTCGGCACGGCCCAGCTCTTCATCACGCCGTCGAGCTCGAGCCGGAGGTCGAAATGAAGGTGGCTGGCCGCATGCTTCTGGATCACGTAGGCCAGCTTGGGGGCCGCGGAACGGCGGCCGCCCTTGGGCTCCCCCGTCCGGGTGAAATCGCGTTTACGGCGATACTCCGCCAGCGGTTCCTGGACCGCCCGCCGCGACGCGGCTCGACCCCGGCCCGGTTTGCTGCTCGCCCTCTTGGGGGGTGCCTTCCGCTGCTTGGTTGCCATCGGGTCTCCTCACCGGCGGCCTGATGCCGCCGCCGTGGTCATCCGCCGGTCCGCTTACGCATTGCCGAGCGGCTGAGACTGCGAATCGCGGTCGCGACCGGCTCGTAGGCCAGCTCGCGACCCTCGCGCACCGCCCGCAGCAGCAGCGATCCCCGGCTCATGTCGCCCCGGCCCGCGAAGTCGGTCGGGAAGAGCAGCCGCTCGCCAAAGAACTCCAGCAGCACGTCTACGTACTTCCCCGTCGCAACGCTGCCGAGGAGGATGACCTCCGCTTCGGTGAGCTCCGCGAGGCGAGCGGCATCGCGCGCCACCGGCGCGCGGTACCGCGGGTCGTCCGCCCGGATGTCCACCGCCCCGAAGTCCTGGAGGTCGTGGATCGTGATCGGCGTATCGGAGGCAATCAGGCCGCGATTGGTAGTGATGACCCGTACACCCGGGCCGGCGGCCGGCGGTCGGGAGAACCGCTCGGCGTACGCCAGCTTGCCGGAGAAATAGAGTCCACTCAGGAAGGTGAACGCCTCGCCCAGGGTGACCCGCGCGCCTCGCCGGAGCCGGTCGGCCAGGGGAAACCGGGCCCGCTCGCTCAACAGGAGCTGCGCCCGCTTGCCGCCGCAGTGGGCCGGCGAGAGCAGGAAGACCCGGACCGCCGGAGGGCTGGCCGTCATGCGGTATGCTGAGGCCTCTTCGACATCGCTGCCGTGGCCGATATCACGCCGGCCATGGCCGCCCGGGTCGTCCATCACGTCGATCTCCGATCCCCGGCACCAAACTCCTACCAGTTCAAGCCGAGATTGTTGATGTCGCTTCGATGGGCCAACCGATTCCTGGCGCCGCCGATCCTCGGGCTGTCGCTGATACTCTCGGCTTGCCGCCGGGAGAAGCTCGCGCCCTCGGCCCCGCACGCCGTGGGACCCTGGGTGGACACGCTCCCTCCCGTGTCCACGTCGTTCATCGACGTGCCGGTGCGCTACAATCTCGCGCCTGCCCTCAAGTGGCTGGAGGCGACGATTCCCCGCACCCTCGGCGACATCAACGACCGCCGGGAGATGCCGGGCAAGAAACGGATGCATTACGCGTTCGATCTCGAGCGCAGCCCGTTCGACGTGCGGATCGTTGGACGAACTGCCACCGTGAGCGCCGCCATCCAGTACCAGGGTCGGGTCTGGTACGACCCGCCGGTGTTGCCGGAGATCAGCGCGTCGTGCGGCGTCGGCAACACCCGGCCCCGCGCCCATGTCGCCATCGCGAGCAACGTGGAGCTGACCGATCGGTGGACCCTCCGGCCGCGGACCCGTGTGCTGGCCGAGCCGCTGACCCACGACAAGCGAGACCGGTGCAAGGTCACGGCGCTCAGCGTCGACGTCACCGACAAGGCGCTCGGCGCCGCCCGGGATGCGCTCCAAGCTAAGCTCGCCCAGTTCGACCGGCGCCTCGCGGGGTTCGAGCTTCCCGCCGAGGCTCAGAAGGTGTGGGATGTCCTCCGTTCGCCGCTTCGTCTGACGGACAGTCTCTGGCTTCTGATCGACCCCAGGGCCGTCCGGATCGGGTTGCTCGAGGTCAGAGGGGACACGCTGGTCACCACGGTGGGCCTCTCAGCCAACCCTCGCATCATCGGGGGTCCTCGCCCGGCTCCCTCGGAGCGACCGATGCCTCCGCCACAGGACTCCGCCAGCCGCCCGCCTGTGCTTCACCTCCTGACGGAAGCCCGCATGCCGTACGACATAGCGAGCGTCATTCTCAGCCGGGAGCTCAAAGGCACCAGGATCAAGGTGGGAACCCGAAAGCTCGTGGTTCGGCATATCCGCTTGAGTGGCGTCGGCGACGGCCGAATCGCGGTCGGCCTCGAGGTCACTGGTCCGGTGGACGGCATCCTGTACGCGACAGGCCGGCCGGCGTTCGATACCGCGACCGCGGAGCTCTACATGCCGGATCTGGCCTACGACGTGGGCACCCGCAACCTCCTGGTCGGAGCACTGTCGTGGCTGGCCCAGGGGAACATCGAGGACTTCCTGCGGACCCGGGTTCGCCTCAAGCTCGGGCCGATCATCGAACAGGGCAGGAAGCTGCTCGAGCAGAATCTCAACCGCGAGCTGGTTCCGGGTCTGCAGCTCCACGTCACGGTGCAGGGGAGTCGCGTGCTCGGGGTGCGCGCCGCGCCGGATGCGGTACTCGCCCGCGGGCTGGCGTCGGGACAGGGCGAGCTGGTCATCGATGTCGAGCCGGAGCCGGTGGTCCCCAAGGTCGCCAAGCACCCCGCGCGCTGAGCATTGCGGTTCTCCGGCTTCCTTGCATAGCGCCCCGGCAAAGGCCTCCGGGTGACCCCGAATAGCACCCGACGAAGCGGGGGATCAAGGGGGCGTAGGCAGTCGGTAATTCCAAGGCCGGCAGGCCGGTGGTCGTCCTACGTTCCCGGTTGCAACATCTCCTGGCAGGTCCATTGCTCCGATCCAGCACCGACCGTTTCTCGCGCCGTTCTCGAATCGTTGATCACCCACAAATCATTGAGGACCGAGCCCCATGAAAAACCTGGTGCGGATTGTCGCGATGGGTGTCGCCGTGGCGGTGAGTGCGTCGGCTGCGCAGGCCCAGACCGGAGTGAGTCTCGGGCTGGGAGGTGGTGCGGCGGTGCCAACCGGCTCGTTGGCCGACGGCGCCAAGACCGGCTGGAGCAGCGAGGTCGTCGCGCGGGTGAAGCCCGGCGCGAGCCCCGTCGGCCTGCAGCTGGACGGGTTCTACAATCGCTTCGGGCTCGAAGGCGGCATCGACGGCAACAGCCGCATGATCGGTGGCACCGCGAACGCAGTGCTCGCCTTCCCGATCCCGGGGCACGCGCGGCCGTACCTCATCGGCGGCGTGGGCGTGTACAACGGCAAGACCACCATCACCGGCCAGCCGGCGTCTGACTCGCAGACCAAGTTCGGCGCGAATGCCGGGGCCGGGCTCGACGTGGGCATCGGGAAGAGCGCGGCGCTGTTCGCCGAGGGGCGCTTCCACGCCATCTTCAAGGGTGCGGTCGACCAGACCACGCTCCAGGACGAGACCGCCTACATGGTTCCGGTCACGCTGGGTCTGCGCTGGACCCTTTAGTCCTGAGTGGTCGCGAACACCTGACCGTCTCGCCTCCGGGCGGGGCGGTTTGGTGCTTCAGGGGGGAGCCCTGGGTGGATCGTGGACGGTTGGCGATCCGGGTCTTAGATTGAAAGTTCCCTTGGGCGCTCAAACCGCTGACAACTGCGCGAAGCTGACCGGGCTCCGTCGTCCACCTCAGCGATGAGCCGGAGGCCTTAGTGGAAGGGTCGCGACCGGTCAAGGCGATAACGCCGCCGTGCGGACCGGAACACTGGCCCGTCGCGCCACGCCAGCTGCACAGACACTACCATGGCGCGGTGCTGTTGAGCGTCACCCCACCACCCCCCTCGCAGGGGATTCGCCGCCGTGCGGCCCTCGATCTCGACCATTCGTAACCTTCTCACCGGACTAGCCCGCGCTGCTCTTGCCGCGATCCGGCCGGGCCGCGCGCCGGCGGCGGCCGATATCGCCCCGGATGGTCAGGCCTTGACCGAGGAACGCTTCCGCACGCCCGCGGACCAGGTCGTCAATTACGCGATCTTCATGGTCGATCGCCAAGGGCGTAACGCCACCTGGAACAAGGGCGTCCAGCGGATGTTCGGCTACGACATGGCCGAGTTTCTGGGGGCCTCGGTTGCGGATCTGTTCACGCCGGAGGATCGGGCCGCTGGGGTTCCCGAGGAGGAGCTGGCCGATGCGATGGAGCAGGGGCGCGCCACCGCCGAGCGGTGGCTGCTGCGAAAGGATCGAACCCGACTATGGGTCTCGCTTTCCACCACCCCGGCCCGCGACTCCAGGGGGCAGGTCGTAGGATTCGCCAAAACGCTCCGGGACCTGACTGCCGCGAGGGCGGTCGAAGAGGAGTTGGAGCGGAGTCGGGAGGCGCTCGATTTCGCGCTGGAAGCGGCCGGACTCGGCACCTGGGACCACGACCTCGTCACCGGCCAGATGCGCTGGGACCCCCGCGCCAAGGCGCTCCTCGGGCTCGCGCCCGATGCAGCGGTTACCCCTGCGGCCTGGGTCGCGGCGCTCCATCCGGACGATGTCGCGCCGGTACAGGCGGCCCGGAATCAGGCCCTCGCGGACCGCACCTTGTTCTCCACTGAGTGCCGGGTGCCCTGGCCGGATGGGAGCCAGCGCGCCATCGCGATGATCGGGCGGGGCACGTTCGAGCCCGGGACCGGCAAGCCGCTCAGAATGGCCGGCGTGGTCCTCGACATCACGGAGCGGAAGCGGACCGAACAGCGACTGCAGGAGGTGTTGCGACTCGAGGCCATCGGACGGCTCGCGGGCGGCATCGCGCACGATCTCAACAACATGCTGGTGGCGATCCTGGGATTCAGCGACCTCCTGGCGGACAGTCTCCAGCGGGAAGATCCCCGGCGGGCCGACGTCGAGCAGATTACCGCGGCGGCCACGCGATCGGCCAACCTCACCCGCCAGCTGCTCGCCTTTGCCCGCCGCGAGCTGATCCAGCCTCGGCCGCTCGACATTGGCTCCATCGTTCGGCGCTCGGAGGGCATGCTGCAATCCGTGCTGGGCGAAAGCATCGATCTGGTGCTGGACCTCTCGGCCGACGTCGGCTCGGTGTATGCCGATCCGGGCCAGATCGAGCAGATCCTGATGAACCTGGTGCTCAATGCCCGCGACGCAATGCCGAAGGGCGGGCGACTCGTGGTAGAGACGGCAAGACTCACCCTCGGCCCGGCGTATGACAAGTGGGAGCGCGACACCGACCTCGCTCCGGGCCGCTACATGATGCTGGCGGTGAGCGACACCGGGGACGGCATGGACCCGGCCACGCTACAGCGGATCTGGGAGCCCTTCTTCACGACCAAGCCTGCCGGCCAAGGGACGGGACTCGGGCTCGCCGCGGTATACGGGGCGGTCAAGCAGAGCGGCGGTTTCGTGTGGGCCGAATCCGCTCCCGGACAGGGAACCGTCATCAGCCTGTACTGGCCGGAAGATCTGCTCCAGGCGGAACACCTCCCCGAGGCGCGTCCCGTTCGCCAGGTCGAGCGCGGTACGGAGACGGTGCTGGTCGTCGAGGACGAGCCGCTGGTGCGCTCGCTGACCGTGAGGACCTTGAGCCGGCTCGGTTACCACTGCCTCGTGGCCGAGACCGCGGAAGACGCGTTGCAGATGGTCCAGGAAGGGCGGGTCGATCCTGACTTGGTGGTCACCGACGTCGTCTTGCCGGGAGGCAGTGGCGGCTGGCTGGGGGAGCAGCTCGCTCTCGACCATCCCGATCTCCCGATCCTCTTCATGTCGGGGTTCACCGGCGAGGAGGTTATCCGGCGGGGCCTGCTCGCGACGGGTCGGCCGTTTCTTCAGAAGCCCTTTGCCCCAGGAGAGCTTGCCCACGAGGTGCGCACCGTGCTAGACGCAACCGACCCGGCCTCCCGGCGGCTGGATGCTGCCGGAGGATAAGGTCACAATGGAGGACCTATGCCAACGCAAGCCACCGCAGTTTCGCCCCAAGCACTGATCGATGCGGCCAAGACTCCGCTCATCGGGTACAACGAGAAGAAGTGGGACAAGGTCAAGGCGAGCATCACGGCCGGCTTCGTGTACGATGAAGTCGCCACGGGGCGGAAAGTCGAGGGCGCCGACGCGACCATCGCCGTATGGCAGGGCTGGGCCCAGGCATTTCCCGATTCCAAAGCGACGTTCCATGGGGCGCTGGTCAGCGGGAGCACGGTTGTGCTGGAGCTGACGTGGAAAGGCACCCACAAGGGGCCGCTTGCCACCCCCACCGGCTCGATCGCCGCGACCGGCAAGACCATCAACGTTCGGGCCTGCGTCATCGCGGAGATCGCCGGCGGCAAGGCGCGGCTGCAGCGCCAATATTTCGATATGGCGACGCTGCTGCAGCAGCTGAGCTAGCCACGAGCCCGCTAGCCATTGGCCTTTGGCAGCCAACGGCACATGGCTAGCGGTTCGTAGCTGACGGCGGTCTAGATCAGTCCCGACTGCCTCATCGCCTCCGTGAGCTGGCGGCTCTGAGCGGCGTCGGAGTTGCCGGCGCTCGACGCTGGGCCGTTCGCCGATGATTGGCTCGACCCGCCCGGTGGGCGCCGCCCCCGGGTGGCCGCGGCTACCTGCTTGGCGGTCAGCAGCCCGGCCCGCCGCATGGCATCCCGAAGCTGCTGGAGAGTGACGCCCGGGTCGGGGACCCCGGTCTGGGGCCCAAGTTGCGGGCCCATCTCGGCCGGGATGGAAGGACTGATGCCGGCCCGATGGAGCGCGCCGAGCAGCTGCTGAAACACCGCGGCGCCGTTTCCCGGCCGCGTCTGTCCCGCCCGGAACGCCGACACCAACTGCTGCAACAGCTCTTCCGACAGCACCGCCGATTCGCCCACCCGGGCTCCGGCCAGCGCGTTGACGGCGTCGGGCAACCCCGCGCCGGTGCGATCGCGATCTCCCACATCGAGCGGCCGGGCTGCTTGCTGCAGGATCTGGAATAGCCGCTCGACCCGCCTCGCGTTGCGGGCCTTGTAGGGTCCCTGGAAGTCCGCATGGTGCGCCAGAACCAGGGCTGCGAGACCGCTGACATGCGGCGCTGCTACTGAAGTGCCGTCCAGCACGGCGTAGTTGTCCGGCGGCACCGACGAGAGGATCGCGACGCCCGGCGCGCAGACGTCGACCTCGGGTCCGGAGCAGGTGAACCGCGGGGAGAAGTAGCCGTCCGCCCCGATGGGAGCGTCGTCCCGTACGGTCGCGCCATGATAGCTGCCCTCCGGGAACTCGTCGGTCTTGCCGACGGCTGAGACCGCCAGCACGCTGGGCGACGAGGCTGGAAACTGCACCGTCCCGCCCGAGCTTCCGGCCGAAGCGATGCAGGCAATGCCGCGCTCCTTGACCTCCTGGAGCTTTTGCTCGACCAGCTGGGAATACTGCTCGATCCCGATGCTCAGGTTGACCACGTCGACCTGGAGGTCGATACAACGGTTCAGCGCATCGATCAGGCTGCTCAGGGTCCCGTCCGGAAACACCTTGAGCGCGTACAGCTCCGCATCGGGTGCGATGCCGCGAATTCCCCGTCCGTCTCCGCCGGCGATGATCCCGGCACAGTGCGAGCCGTGGGCCACGGCATCCCGGTTCCAGCCGCCGGCGTCCTGCGCTACGCAGTCATAGCCGCCCTTGAGCGCGGGTCGCAGATCCTGGTGACTGGTCGCCGCGCCCGAGTCGATCACAGCCACTTTGATTCCTCGACCCCGGTAGTTCGGTGGGAGCTGGTCGAGTCGCATCGCCTGAAGTCCCCAACCCACCACCTGTTCGGTGGGGAACTCGGGAAAGGTCTCGTCCAGCGGCAGCAGCGCGACGACGTTGGCGCCCTCGGGCTCGAGCGCGGGCCGGGGGACCCAGGCGCTCCAGTAGTCGGCTACGGGTCGCACGTACAACCCCCGGACCGAGGCCGCTGATTCCCCGTATAATGTGAGCTGAGCCTGGCCGTTGGCATTGGTGACGCCTTGTGCGGGCCACACGCTGCCGAACAGATAGACCCGAGCTCCTTCCACCGGGGCCTGTCCCGCCCCGACCACGGTGATACTGATGGTCGTGGTGGCGCCGCTCTGCGGTGCGATCAGGCCTGGGTCCGGCACCAGCGCAGCTGCCGGCTCCTCCAGCACGAGCGCGTGGTCCGGCTCGACCACCAGGGGTGCCAGCCGGCTCATCTGCTCGGCCCGCTCTTCCGGCATGGTCGCCACGATGATCGACTCCGCCGTCGCGAGCCCGGTTGCCAGCGATCCCAGGCCCGGCGCCGGCAACGTTCGCAGGATCCGCACCTCCGGGTCCTGCTCCAACGCCGTTCGAACGGCGTTGAAGTCGAGCGGCTCGGTCGCGGGCAGCGGGAAGCCCGCTCGTTTGCCGATGAGGTACTGCTCCCGCCGGGTCCCGACCACCTTCTCGGGCTCCCGCCCCTCGGCCTGTGTGCTCGATCTGCCTCGTTTCTGTGCCATCGCTTGCTCTCCTTCGCCCGGTCGGGCTCGGATCAGACGCTCTGGTCGAGCCCCGGGAGCCCCGGGATGCTCGACCGCTGGATCGTGATCGCCCGATAGGCCTGGTAGGCTTGCGAGAAGGCCGCCGTGTAGTCGCGCGCGCCGTACAGCTCCGCCGCGTGGCGGACCAGCGGGACGCACTCGTTCAGCCGCCGGTATTGCGGGGCGTTCGCTTCGAGATAGCGGTAGAGCTTACGGATCAGATCGGCGCTGGCGTCCTGCATGAAGTCGGTGGCCGCGCGGGCTTCGACGTCGGGCGTCGTCTGATACGGGGCGAGCACCGGGTTCGGTGCCGCGGTTGCGATCGGCGATTCCAGCGGCGCGAACCTGCCCACCGCGCCCATGAAACCGCCGATCGAGGCGCCGACGGGTGGGGCAAGCGTGCCCTGCGTTCCTTGAAAGGTCACAATGTCCTCCTGCTTGGATCGCGGCCGGTTCAGGCGAATGCCCGAACCGGCCGTCGATGTCTCGGTTAATGACCGAGGCCGCCCGCAAACGGGTGGCCGGCGAACTGATTGAAGCTCGGCTGCTGCCAGGATGTCTGCAGTTGCCACGGCGACTGTTGCTGATACGGCGACTGTTGCTGATACGGCGACTGTTGCTGCCACGGCGACTGTTGCTGCCACGGCAGCTGGGGTTGCTGCCAGGTGAATGGTGTCTGCGGGATCTGCTGCTGAATCGGAAACGGTGCGTAGCTGAAGCCGGCAGGAATTCCCTGCTGGTTCCCCCATGACGCGTTCTGGCCCAACCCGACGGACCCGAAACCATTCGCCGGCTGCACCAGCGTAGCGATCACATAGCCCACCCATCCCTGGGGCGTGAGCATTGGAATGAGCTGGAGCTGAGGTTGGAGTTGGGTCAGGTAGGACTGCGGAGTCGCGTAGCCGAGGCCGGGTATGGCGGGGCTCGCGTTGAACGGGAGAAACCGGGGGACTGCGCCGGTGGGTTGGCTTGTCGCCTCAAACATGAAGCACCTCGTCGCAAGAGTTGAACGTCTGTTTGCGTCGCACAGACGGAGCGCCGTACGTCGCTCCGCGCCGGACAACGCGGCACATCGCGATGACCTGAGCGGCCCGCGCGGACCGTTTGATGCCAGGCTCGGTCAGCGCGGGCCGTCACAGTACGACGTGTGATTGGAGCTGTCAATACGATTCTCGACGATTCTCGAATTCGCTTCTGAGCTGCGACTGTGCCGTTACTCAGCGCATCGCACAGTGGTGTGAGGCGAACAGCGACGCGAGCAATCGTTCCATCTTCTCGCGAGCGTCCGTATCTGCCGCCGGCACGTACACAACACGAGGCGAAGGGTCGATGCTCGCACGTTGGCCACGTGGGGCACGGGGTAGTGGAATGTCGACCGGCCTTGGCGGGCCGCCCGGTGCGGCGGCATATTCACCGAAGGGAGCCAACTGATAACCAACCGCTGACAGCCAGAAGGTTGAGATATGGTCACGCCGGCCGCCGTTGCGGTAGCGCCAGCAGTTCCCCTTGCCGTCAACGAGCCGCTGGTCGAGAGCCGTGGGCGGCTCGACTCGGTGGACCTGTTGCGCGGCGTGATCATGGTGGTCATGGCCCTCGATCACGTCCGCGACTCCTTCACCCGCTCGGCTCACCTCTTCGATCCCGCCGATCTTAGCCGGACCACGACCGGACTGTTCCTCACTCGCTGGATCACCCATTTCTGTGCGCCGACATTCATTTTCCTGGCGGGCGCAAGCGCATTTCTCTACGGCTCCCGCCCCGGGCGGAGCCGATCCGAGCTGGCTCGCTTTCTCCTGAGCCGCGGATTGTGGCTCGTCCTCATCGAGCTGACGGTCGTTCGCTTCGCCTGGTTCTTCAATCTCGACTACCACTTCTTCAACCTGCAGGTGATCTGGGCCATCGGCTGGTCGATGGTCGCGCTGTCCGCTCTGGTGTACCTCCCGATCCGGGTGGTCGGCGTGCTCGGCGTGGCAATGATCCTGCTCCACAACCTCGCCGACGGCATCACAGTGCAGCCACTGATATCCGCTCCCGGTGTGCTCGCCCCGGCCCGCGCGTGGGACTGGGTCTGGAGCATTCTCCACGTGCGCAATACGCCGGTGACGTACCCGCTGATTCCCTGGATCGGCGTGATGGCCGCCGGGTACGCCTTCGCCCCGGTGCTGCGGCACGAGCCCGCTCGGCGCCGGCGGGAGCTGGTGTGGCTGGGGACCGCCCTGATCGCCGGCTTCGTCCTGCTGCGCGGCCTGAACCTGTACGGCGACGCGAGCCGCTGGTCGATGCAGCCAAGCACCACGTTCACGCTGCTGTCGTTCATCAACACGACCAAATACCCGCCGTCGCTGCTCTTTCTGCTGATGACTCTGGGGCCGGCTATCGTCTCGCTGACGCTCTTCGAGCGGGTGCGGGGGCCGGTGGCGCGGTTCTTCATCGTGTACGGCCGCGTGCCCTTTCTGTACTATGTGCTCCACCTTTATCTCATTCACGCGCTGGTCGTGGCGTTCGCCGCGGTCCGCGGTGATGAGTTGCAGGGCTACCTGACGCTCTGGCGCTATTTGCCGGACTCGTGGGGCTACGGCCTCGGCGTCACCTATCTGGTGTGGGTTGCGGTCGTGCTGGCGCTCTATCCGATCTGCCGCTGGTTTGCCGGCGTGAAGAGTCGGCGCCGCGATGCCTGGCTGAGCTACTTGTGACCGCTTTCCACTTTGCCTTCTTCGTCAGAGATCTGGTCTCCACTCGCCGATTCTATGGCGACGTGCTCGGCTGCGACGAAGGTCGCAGCACGGATACCTGGGTGGACTTCGACTTCTTCGGCAATCAGATCTCGGCTCACGCGTCAGGTCCTGTGGTGCCTACGACGGATGCCGGCGTGGTGGACGGGATCCGGGTCCCGATGCCTCACTTCGGCGCGGTGCTGGCCTGGGACGAGTTCCACCGGGTGGCCGAGCGGATCCGCCAGGCCGCGATCCCGTTCATCATCGAGCCGCGGTTGCGCTACCCCGACCAGCCCGGCGAGCAGCTCACCATGTTTCTCCGCGACCCCAGCGGGAACGCGCTCGAGTTCAAGAGCTTCAGGCATCCGGAGCACGTCTTTACCGCGTGAGCTCGCCCGACGTCGTCGTGCTGGGCGCCGGGGTCATGGGGGCAAGCGTGGCCTGGCACCTGGCCCGCCGGGGTGTTCGCAGGGTGCTGGTGCTCGACCGAGGGCCTGGTCCCGGCAGCGGAAGCACCGCGCGGGCGACCGGTGGATTCCGCGCGCAATTCGCCACCGCGATCAACGTCACGCTGTCCCTTCTCGCACGCGCCAAGCTGAAAGCGTTCGCCGACGAAACCGGTGTGGACCCGGGCTACGCGCCGCACGGCTATCTCTGGCTTGCAGGCAGCGCGCAGGAGCTTGCCGTGCTGGCGGAGGCGCGCCGGGTGCAGCAGGAGGCCGGCCTGGTCGAGGCCATCGCTGTGTCGAGCGAGGACATCCGGCGGCTCAATCCCGCCCTTGCCCCGCATGGCATCATCGGTGGCGCGTTCTGTCCCACCGATGGCTTCCTGCTTCCACTCAGGATTCTCGAAGGCTATCTCGCCGGCGCTCGGCGCCTCGGCGTCGAGGTCAGGTGGGATGTGGAGGTAACCGGCTTCGAGCTCCACGCCGGGAGGGTTACCTCCGTGCTGGCCGGCGCCGAGCGGATCGCCTGCGGCGCCGTGGTAAATGCGCTCGGTCCCTGGGCCGCCGCGGTCATGGCCGCCACCGGATTCGACCTGCCCGTCGCGCCGTTGCGCCGCCAGGTCGCTGCTACCGCGCCGACCGGAGCTCTCCCGCCCGAGACGCCGATGACGATCTTCGCCGCCGATGGGTTCCACTTTCGGGTGCGCGATGGCCGGGTCCTCCTGCTCCGGGCGAGTCCGGGAGCCCCGGGGCGCCCTTTCGATACTTCGGTGGAGCCGAGCTGGCTTTTGGACGTGACGGCACTGGCGCACGCGCGGGTGCCGGCGCTCCGGAACGTGCCGATCGACCCCTCCGCCTGCTGGGCCGGCCTCTACGAAATGTCCCCGGACAAGCACGCCATTCTGGGCTCCACGCCGGGCGTGCCCAACCTCTACCTGATCAACGGATCCTCGGGACACGGCGTGATGCACGCACCCGCGCTGGGCCAGCTCCTGACTGAAATTTTCTGCGATGGTCGCGCAATCACGATGGACACGGCACCGCTCGCGCCGGAGCGGTTCGCGGCCGGTCGGTTGAACCCCGTCTCGGAGCTGCTTTGACAATCCCCGCCAGGCCGGCGGCGCCGCCATGACGGACCCCGAGCCGGCGTCTACCGATGTCGTGATCATGGGCGCCGGCGCCGCGGGGCTCACGGCCGCCCGGGCGCTCGCCAAGACGGGGCTCTCGGTCGAGCTGCTCGAGGCCCGGGACCGGGTGGGCGGGCGCATCCTCACGGTCCCCGGCGCCGGAGGCCATCCGCTCGAGCTCGGCGCGGAGTTCGTGCACGGAGAGCCACCGGTGACGCTCGCGCTGGTGCGCGAGGCCGGCGCGTCGCTTGTCGCCGTTCAGACCTCTCACTGGCACCTCCGCGATGGCGCCCTGGCGCCGGCCGACGACGTGCTCGCGGCCGCGCAGCGGCTCATGCGCCAGGCCCAGAGCGCGGGCGAAGATCTGTCGGTGAACGCATTTCTCGCGCGCCTCGCCGGCGACGCCTCGCTGGGGCGCGCGGTCGAGTGGGCCCGCATGATCGTCGAGGGGTTCGATGCGGCGGACCCGGCGCGCGCGAGTCTCAAGGCGATCACGGGGGAATGGACCGGCAGCGCCGGCGTGCGGGCGTCGCAGAGCCGACCGGCGGGCGGGTACGGCCGACTCATCGGCCACCTTGCGACGGTGATTACCGAGGGCGGCGTGCGGCTCCGCCTCGACACCGCCGTCCAGGCGGTGTCATGGGGCCCCGACGAGGTCATGGTGGAAGCGCTGACCCGCGGCAGCCCGTATCGAGTGCGAGCCCGCCGGGCGGTGGTCACGCTCCCGCTCGCCCTGCTTCAGGTGGCGGGCGAGCCGGGGGCAGTCCGTTTCACGCCGCCTCTCGAGGCCAAGCGCAATGCACTGGACCATCTGGTGATGGGGGCGGTGCTCAAAGTGGTGTTCCGTTTTCGCGAGGCCTTCTGGGAGACCGTGGCCGGCGGCCGCTACCGCGATGCCGGGTTCTTTCACCTGACCGGTCACGACGTGCCGACTTTCTGGACCGCGCTGCCGGAGCGGCTGCCCATCCTCACCGCCTGGACCGGCGGGCCGCGCGCGGCTCGGCTCTCGGCGCTGGATGACGCGGCCATTGTTCAAGCAGCTCTCACCGGAGTGGAGGCGCTGTTCGGCGGGATCGCCGTGAGCGATCTGCTGGTGGAGGCGCACACTCACAATTGGCAGCAGGATCCATTTGCCCGCGGCGCCTACAGCTATGTGACCGTAGGCGGGCTGGGTGCACCCGCGGCGTTGGCGGCCCCGCTCGCCGATACCCTCTTCTTTGCCGGCGAGGCGACGGCTGAGGCCGGGGAGTCGGGCACGGTCGCAGGGGCGTTGGCTTCCGGCGAAGCGGCCGCGCGCGCCGTCCTCACCAGTCTCGAACGCCGGCCCTGACACTCTTTCCGCACGTCCTCCGTACAGTCTCCCGGTTACCGCTACAACCACGCATTTCAGCGCTTCCTGTCGAGGAGACGGATGACCCGGCAACGCCGCGCGGTCTCGGCCATGCTCCCGCTGTGCCTGTCGCTGACCCTGGTCGTACCCGCTTGGGCCTGCCAGTCGAAGCCGCCGGCTTCCGTCGTCGGGTTTCGGGGCGATGCCGCTCACACCGGCGTCTACTCCGCTCCCACGCCCGAGGCCTACGCCGGACTCGCGTGGCGATTCCAGACCGGCGGCACCATCGTCTCCTCGCCGGCGGTAACCGGCCTCGCCGTCTACGTCGGCAGCAACGACGGTCACCTCTACGCCATCGACCGGGCCTCGGGCCGGGTGTTGTGGGCGTTCGATGCGAAGAGCGGGGTTTCGTCCTCGCCCCTTGTCCGCGGCGACCTCGTGGCCTTCACCAGCGCGGATGGACACGTCTTCGGGCTTGATGCGGCCAGCGGCCGGCTCCGCTGGCGCCTCACGACCGGTCCGGAGATCCCGTTTCCCTGGGGTCACGAGAGCGGCGACATGTGGACCTCGTCTCCCGCCTACGCCGACGGTCTCCTGCTGGTCGGTGCGGGCGACGGCCGGTTGTACGCGGTGGATGCCCACTCCGGGAAAGTTCGCTGGCGACTGCAGACCGCCGGGCGGGTTCGCTCGTCCCCCGCGGTCGCGGGCGGAGTGGTGTACGTGGGAAGCGCGGACGGCATCTTCTACGCGGCCGATCTCGAGAGCGGGCGGGAACGCTGGCGGTTCGATACCGAAGGCCACGCGCTCGATTCAGGCAAGTTCGGCTTCGACCGGCGCACCATCCAATCGTCCCCGGCGATCGCCGGCGACCTGGTGCTCTTCGGCGCGCGTGACGGTTTTCTCTACGCGCTGGATCGAAACACCGGCCGGGAACGCTGGCGTTACGACCACAAGGTCTCGTGGGTGAACGGATCGCCCGCCATCGCGGACGGAGTGGTGTACGTCGGGACCTCGGACACTCGATTCGTTCACGCGCTCGATCTCGCCGATGGGACGGAACGCTGGCGCTTCGGCGCCAAGGGCTTGGTGTGGTCGTCGGTAGCGGTGGCGGGCGAGGCTGTCGTGGTGAGCGAAGGCGGTGGTCTGGTGCACGTGCTCGACCGCGCAACCGGCAAGGAGCGGTGGCAGGTCGAGCTCGGGGCCGGCATCTTTTCGTCCCCGGTCGTCGTGGGTGACGCGATCTACGTCGGCAGCCATGACGGCGGTGTTTACGCGCTGCGCGCGGCGCCGGCCACGGGCGCCCTGCGTCGCGCCATGTTCTGGGATTCGGCCTATACCAAGGTGGTGACCTTCCGGCCCCACCAGCAGGTCCGTTCCTATCTGGCCGGCCGGGGGTATGAAGAGTTGACCGCGGAAGGCCTGGAGCGATTCCTCGAGGCCCGCGTGGCCGACCGGGCTCCGAGCGTGGTGGTCTTTCCCATCGACTACGTCCCCGCCGAGGTGGCGCCGGTCTCCGCGGACAGCGTGCTGTTCCGGCGCTACCTGAATGCCGGCGGCAAAGTGGTCTGGCTGGGTCTCCCGCCCATGATCGTCAAGCGGGATGTCGCGACGGGAGATTTCGCCATCACCGACATCAATCGGCAGGGTCCGCGAGATCTGCTCGGCGTTTCCCACGCCCATGCCAACTTCGACCCCACCGGTGCCCGAGCGACACCAGCCGGCTCGGCCTGGGGCCTCACCGGCTGGTGCTTGAGTGATTGGTCCGCTGATCCCGCGGATGTGACCGAGACGCTTGCACTCGACGAGCAGGGTCTCGCGGCTGCGTGGCTGAAGAGCTACGGTGGTCCGCCGGGCACCGGGTTCGTGCGGCTGTATGGCGCCCAGTGGACCAGCGCCGGGCTGTCGCGAGAGCAGCTGGCCGCGATCTGGATCGCGGCCGAGCGGCTACCGGGTTCGGGGTCCGGCGGTCGCTCCTAGCGCGGCCAGAGCCACCCGAAAGCTCCCGCGGTCACCAGGCCGTAGATCAGTCCGTCGAAGACTTCTTTCCACGCGACCGGCCAGGGCTTGCCCATCCAGATCGCGTTGGGAATCTGCCCTGCGGCGTAGGCCAGCCATGTCACCGTGCCGACCACGCGGAAGACATGCAGGTATGCGGCGCCGGGCTGCAGGCTGTGGGAGGCCGCGTACGCGACGAAGAGCGAGACCACCAGGCTGAACACGAACCATTGCACCAGGCTCGTGGTCATGGAGTAGACTCCCGACCGTTTCACGTTCAGCACGGCGACCGGCCCCTCGGTCAACTTCTGCTTCATCTCCGGCGACTCCATGTCCTTCATTTCCTTGCAGTAGGGAATGATGTACTGGCGCGGTTCGGGATTCCCGGCCCGGATGGCCGCGCGCACGGCGTCCTCGTTCGGGAGCTGCTTGTAGTCGCTCGCGTGATACCTGAGCACCATGTGGATCAGGCTGCTGGTGATGAAGACGAGAACCGCGGAGAGGACGATCGGTTGCCACAGCGCGCCGAGGGTCACCACGACGACCTCCTGGGTCGGGGACGGACACAGACGACGGATCGGTGGGTGGCCCAATATATCCCCTGCCGCCGGGACTGTGAACACGGCCCTGACGGGCGGCCATTGTGTGCTTTCGCTCCGGGGCAGGCGTCACCCCGGGCTGATCGTGACGCCGGGAGGCTGGCGTGCGGGCGGGAGGCATGGCAGGTACCTGGGCTCTTGCAGCAGTCGCCGGCGCGGCGCCTCTGGCCGGGCAGGCCTCGCGTCCGCCGGCCGGAGACGTGCAGGCCGAGATGCGACACGTCGACTACCGGATCGACTCCACCATCGTGCTCCAGATCACCTACCTGCGCGGCGCGCTACGTCCAACCGGCAACCAGCCACCCTATTTCGACGACAAGCGCTCCTTCGTCCTCGCCATCGATTCCGCCGTGATCGGGATCAGCCCCACGGCGCTGGGCCAGTTGCTCGATCGATACGTCTTCTCCTATCCCGGCTCGCCCTTGAGGCATCTGAGCCTCACGGTGAAAGACGGCCAGGTCGAGCAGCGGGGACGGCTCCGCGGCATGGCGTTCTCGGTCGTGGGCGAGCTGACCGTGACCCCCACCGGCGAGCTCCGACTCCATCCCACCTCGATCAAGGCGGGAGGGATCCCGGTCCGCGGCCTGATGAAGCTCTTTGGGCTCAACCTGCAGAAGCTGGTCAAGCTCCGAGGCACCGCCGGCGTCCGGATCGACGAGAACGACTTTCTGCTCTCCCCGGCCGAGCTGTTGCCCCCGCCCAAGGTGCAGGGACGGGTAACGAAGGTGGAGGTCCGCGATACCGCGGTGGTGAGCATCTTCCGGTCGGAGAAGAGCCGCATCGAGGCGCTCCAGCTGCCGGACACAGCGGCCAGGAACTACATGTTCTATCGCGGAGGCGTGTTACGATTCGGGAAGCTCACCATGACCGATGCGGATCTCATGATCGTCGATGCCGACCCGCACGATCCGCTCGAGTTCTTCCTCGACAACTACAACCGGCAACTGGTTGCCGGCTACGAGCGGAATACGCCTGATCATGGGCTGATCGTGCACATGCCGGACTATCGGCGGGTAGTGGAGGTTCGGCCGCAGGGAGGGCAGCGGCCTCCGCAACCGTAGGCAGGGCTCGGGCCCGCGACTTGACTCCCTCCTGCCTGGACTTGTTCGTGGATTGAGAGCCCGGGGGCATCTTCTCTTACATGGTCACCCGACACCCCCTTCCAGCCTCGCAAGTCATCCTCGGCTCGTGGTCGAGGCGGTTCTTGTCGGAGCTCGTCGGGCCGGGGCCTGCCGCACTGACCACTGACCGGGCCGCTTATCGGCCGGGTGACCAAGGCACCATGACGCTGCGGAATCGGGGCTCGGAGGAGCTTCGTTTCGATCTTTGCCCGCGGCAGCTGGAACGACTGTGTGGCGGCAGGTGGATTGTAACGGAGCGTTTGCCCTATCCCGGCGAGGGGTTCGCGACGGAGCTCTGCCGGCTCGCGCCGGGAGCGACCGCCGACGCGTCGTTCCGCCTGGCGCGGGGGCTTGCGTGCGGGACCTACCGCTGGCGGTTCTTCGGGGTTGGGGACCGGGTGGGTGCCCCGGCGCCGGACGGGGGGCGCCTGACCAACCGGTTTCAAGTCGAGGCTTGACGGCCTTTGAGCCGTCGCACGCCGGCGAGCGAGCCCTTATTGTTCTGCCGTCCGGTTCCGGGAGCCCAACGCAGTGACCGACCTTCTCGATCGTCTGCATATTGCGTTGGCTGAGCGCTATGCCGTCGAGCGGGAGCTCGGTCGGGGCGGGACCGCGATTGTATTTCTCGCACGAGACCTTCCTGAGGGCCACCTGGTCGCCCTCAAGGTGCTACGCCCCGAAGTCGCCTCCGTGGTCGGCACCGAGCGCTTCCTCCGGGAGATCCGGCTCGCCACCCGATTGCAGCACCCCCACATCGTTCGCCTCATCGAGGCCGGCCAGACCCAGGACTTCCTGTACTACAGCATGCCGTACATCGCGGGGGAATCGCTCCGGGCGCGGCTCTGGCGGGAGGCGGAGCTCCCGATTGAGGAGGCCCTCGGGATAACCAGCCAGGTTGCCGACGCGTTGGCCTATGCCCATGGCGAGGGGGTGATCCATCGCGACATCAAGCCGGAGAATCTGCTGCTCTCGGGCGGACACGTTTTCGTGACGGATTTTGGAATCAGCCGGGCGCTCGACGCTGCAGGTGGCAGCGCCCTCACCCAGACCGGCTTCGTGCTCGGCACCCCGGCATACATAAGTCCCGAACAGGCTGCCGGCGAGGGGCACCTGGACGGCCGCTGCGATCTCTACAGCCTGGGCGTCGTGCTCTTCGAGATGCTAGCGGGGGCGCAACCGTTCATCGCTGCCACGCGGCAGCAGGTCGTCGCCATGCGCTTCCTGAAACCTCCCCCGTTGCTTCCGGCTGGCAGGGACGACGTTCCGGAGGCATTGGCCGTTCTGGTCCACCGAATGCTGGCCATCTTGCCGGCCGACCGATTTGCCAGCGCGCGCGAACTGATCGCGGCCCTGAAATCGGTTCCGCTCGCGCAGCCGGCACCCCTCCGTGCTACCAGCTAGCCGTGCGCGCCAGCCATCTGCTTGACATCCGCTGCACCCGCCTGTATTAGAGCAGTACGCCCTTTCATTGAGTAATTGGCCCGCGCCTCTCGGCTCCTGAAGCGAGGAGCGGGCTGAGTGTCTCCTTCCATCGCGGCAGGCCGTGCGCCCGCGGTGGGTGGCTTGGCATCGGGCGATGCGGTTTCGGACTGTTTGCGATGGGTCGAGGTGCGATGGCGAACAGCGAGGGCAAGGCCTACGCGCTCACGGTACTGACGCCGATGCCCTGGTGGACCAGGGTGTATCGCCGCGTCGTGTTCTTCCTCATTCACGTTGTGCACTGGCCCAAGCGCGATCAAGTGAACCTGGCCAAGCTCTCGTTCATTCACTTTGCGCGCTGGGTGGTCATTCGCCGCAGCCGCTTTCCCTGGCTCGGCCATCCGCAGCCGCGTGAACGCCTGCACTACGACTATCTCCTGTTCTGCAGCAACTTCAACGGCGGGTGGGGCGAGTACCTCGATGCCTTCTCCGATGTGATCCCCAGGGGCGTCAACAACATCTGGCGGTGGTGCATCAAATATCCAAAGGCGAGACCGATCTCGCCGTTCTTGGGCTACGCGGCGTTCAACCAGATCGATACCGACTACTTCTACAACGCCTATCCCGGTGCATCGACCAGGGACATCAAGGCCGCGCTCGAGCTCCATGCCCAGCTCGAGACGTTCGCCAAGGAGCCGAGGACCGGGCTCAGCGACTCCGAATTCCGGAGGAAGTACGAGGCGTTCCTGACCCGGATTCAGGGATGTCTTGGAACCATCGGTCCCTGAGCTTCAGAGGTAGCCATGCCAGACCGCAAGGACGGGGCGTACTTACTCACGGTGCTTTCCCCGATCATGGGCGGCCAAACGCAAGGCGTGGCCCATGCGGCGGCAATCCGAGCGACCCTGCGCGACCTTGGGAAGCGTAAAGACACGCCGCTCGCCCGGATCCCCATGCTCCATCTCGCCCGCTGGGTAGTGATCGACGACGTCCGCTCCCAGGGGTCCCCCGCCCGGGAAGAGCACCTCCGCTCGAAGTACTTGCTGTTCACGGCCGACTTTGATGGCGACGAGCCGACCGGGTTTCTGGAATCGCTCCTCGAGGCGGTCCCGGACTTGGCCCACTCGTTGTGGAAGCATTGCGTGGGTTTTCCGGGAGTGAAGGATCGCGATGCCTTCTGCCGCTACATCGAGCGCTGTCGAATCGAGACCGGGTTGCCGGTCGCCGCATATGGCACGTACACGCTACCCGAGGTGCTCAGGGCGCTCGATGTGCAGCGGCGCATGCTGGCGTTCATCAAGTCAAACCAGGGGAAGCCGGCTGCGGACTTGCGACCCGCTTTTGAGGCCTTCCTGCAGGAGCTGGCCGCGGCCCCCCAACCAACCCCGGTCTTCATATGACGAGCGGATGGCAAGCCCAGCTCGAGCTGGCCGACATCCAAGGCAACATCCTGCAGGGATACACGTTCCCTTTCGCGCAATACCGGTTCTTTCGGGTCGATGATCCGGCGAAGGCGCGGTTGTTTATCGCTGCGGTAACGACCAGGGTCACGACCGCGGAGTTGTGGCCGAACCACGACAAGCCGAATTCCGCCGTGAACATCGGATTCACCCACCGCGGGCTCACCGCACTGCAGCTCCCAAGCGCGACCGTGGATGCCTTCTCTCTCGATTTCCGGGAGGGAATGTTGGCGCGGGCCGGTCTGCTCGCGGACCGGGGTGAGAGCGCGCCGGAGCGGTGGGAATCGGTGTGGAGGACGGGCGAGGTCCATATCTGGATCTCGCTCAATGCGACGACACCGGAGGCGCTGAAGGCCCGGGGTGATTGGCTCGATGGCTGCGTGTCTGAGCCCGGGGGCGTCACTCAGAAGGCACTTCAAGACGCTGCCATGCGCGTCGTGAACGGCAAGCCGAAGGCCAGCGAGCACTTCGGCTACACCGATGGCTTTGGGAATCCACCCATTGCGGGTGCCGGGCCTCCGAGCACGGGAAAGACTCCGGGCGGGCTGGGCAAGCCGCTCCCGGATGGGGACTGGGCCCCGATCGCAGCCGGCGAGTTCCTGCTCGGGCACGTCAACGAGCAGGGTGAGGTTGCGCCGACGCCCCCGCCGGCCGGCCTCTTCCGCAACGGCACGTTCATGGCCTATCGCAAGCTCCACCAGAAGGTCGCCACCTTCCGCCGGTTCCTGCAGGAGGAGGGTGGGAGATACGGCGACCCGAAACTGCTCGCTGCGAAGCTGGTGGGGCGATGGCCCGATGGCACGCCGCTCGCCCTTTCGCCCCAGATGCCCTACCAAGGTAATGCCGGTGTGACGAAGGCCTATACCGACTTCCGCTACAGCGACGATCCCGAGGGACTCCGCTGCCCGCTGAGCGCTCACATCCGGCGGGCCAATCCGCGCGATGCTATGGAGTTCGGGGGCGGTGCCCTCGATCCGGCGCTGGCGGCCCAGCTGACGGCGAGACGGCGGATCATCCGCCGCGGACGTCCCTACGGCGCCTGGACCCCCGAAGGTGAGCCCGGGGATGATCAAGCCGAGCACGGCGTGATTTTCATGGCGTTGAACGCGAGCCTGGAACACCAGTTCGAGTTCATCCAACAAAGGTGGATGAACTATGGGAGCGACTTCCGGCAGGGTAACGACCGCGATCCGCTTGCCGGCAACCAAGAGCCCGAGGGCAAATTCGTGATTCCGGGCGGCGTCGACGCGCCGGGCGGACATCCGCCCCATGTCTGCTTTGGACTCCCGTCGTTCGTCGTCACCCGCGGCGGCGACTACTTCTTTCTCCCCAGTCTGAGCGCCTTGCGTTGGATCGCCGAGGGCGGCCTGCGCTAACCCTTCAACAATCCCACCGGGGAGTGTGCCCATGTCACCACTCGACCAGCTGCAAGCGAAGCTCGAGGCCGTCGACCGTGAACTCCAGCAGGAGTTCGAGGATCACCCACCGGAGTTCGCGGGAGCCGCCAGGCAGAAGCTGCGAGCCGCTCAACCCGACCTCAGCCAGCTGGCGCTGCAGCTCAGGGCCGGGACCTTGACCCATCCCGAGCCGATTTTTCACTTCCTCCGCCGCATCATCCCCATCCTGGTCGTCGACAAGTTCGCGCTGGTCACCCGCTTCGATGATGTCCAGGACGTGCTGTCGCACGACGCCGTATTCCAGGTTCCCTACGGTCAGAAGTTCGCCCAGCTTCTCGAAGGGCGGAACTTCTTCCTGGGGATGAGCAATTCTGCCGAGTACCAGCGGGACGTAGCCAACCTGCGGAAGGTCATGCGGCCGGAGGACCTGGCGCACATCGGGCGGTTCGTCGACCAGACGGTAGACCCGGTGATGGCGAAGATAGCGGAGGCGCCCGGCCGCCTCGACGTGGTCAAATTCGCGGCCACGCTTCCGATGCTGGTGCTAGAAGATTACTTCGGCATGCCCGCTCCTAGCCCCGCAGTCGCCGAGCAATGCGGGGTGATGCTGGCCTACCTGTTCTTGCAGGCCAGCGACCTCGAGGGAAAGGCGATCACGGCTGCGAAAGAACTGCGCCAGTCGCTCCAGGCATCGCTTGACGCGCGAAAGCTGGGCCGTGGTAAGCGGGACGACGTGCTCGAGCGCTGTCTCCAGCTCCAGGACGCGCGCGTCGACGGCATGGATGACGTGAGGATCATTGACAACTTGTTTGGTCTGGTCGTTGGTGCCATCCCGACGACTGCGGCCCTGATCGCCCGCGCCATCGACGAGTTGCTGCGCCGTCCGGAGCTGGAGGAGGCTAAAAAGGCGGCCACCCGGAACGATCTGGATCGAGTGCGACAGTATGTCTTCGAGGCGATCCGCTTCAATGCATTGACCGCTGGTGTGTTTCGCACGGCGGCCGAAGACTACACGGTCGCGCGGGGCACCTGGCGGGCGACGACCATTCCCGCGGGCGCCACGGTGCTGGCGGCGCTGCAGTCGGCGATGTTGGATGGTGACCGGATCGAGCGGCCCGACCAGTTCCGGCTTGACCGGCGCCCGCAGGACTACATGCATTTCGGCTACGGCCTTCACACCTGCTTCGGCCAGCACATCAACGAGGTCATGATCCCACGAATCGCGAGCGCGCTCCTGCGGCGCCCCGGGTTGCAGCGCGCGGCCGGAGTGGATGGCACCCTCCAGCTCGAGGGCTCGTTTCCCAAGAGGCTGATCGTGGAATTCGACCACGCTGCGGTTGCGGCTCACTAAGGCCCGAGCCGGGCTATGGTGATCGAGCCCGCGGACAGCTTCCAGGGCACCAGCCGATTCGCGGTCGTGCGCCGCCTCGGGGCCGGTGGCATGGGCGTCGTCTACGAAGTCCACGATCGCGAGCGTGACGTCCGGGTAGCGCTCAAGCTGCTGCCCCGGGTGAATGCCGCGGCGCTCTTTCGCTTCAAGCAGGAATTCCGTACGGTCGGGGCCCTGGTCCATCCGAACCTCGTCTCGCTCTACGAATTGATCTCAGACGGCGCGCAATGGTTTTTCACCATGGAGTTGGTCACCGGCAGCGAGCTCCTTCACTATCTGCGGCCCGGGGAGACCGGCGCTCCGGACCGCGCCCCCGCGACCGACCCCGACATCCGCTGGGCCCACTTCGAGCAGGTGCGACGGACGTTTCGCCAACTGGCCGAAGGCGTGAACGCGTTCCACGCGACCGGGTGCGTGCACCGGGACCTCAAGCCCTCCAATGTCCTGGTGCGGCCGGACGGACGAGTTACCATCCTCGACTTTGGGCTGGTGTTGGGCCCGGAGGCCGGCCGGGGGCCGGCGGAGCAGGTGGGGGGAACCATCGCCTACATGGCGCCGGAGCAGTGGGCCGGTGAGCTGGTCACACCGGCGAGCGACTGGTATGCCGTCGGGGTCATGCTCTACGAGGCGTTGACGGGCCAGCCGCCCTTTCCCGGGACACCCACGCAGTTGCTGGTGGGCAAACTGCAGGATGCTCCTGCGCCGCCGGTCGCCTCGACACCAGACATCCCCGAAGACCTCAACGCCGTGTGTGTGGAGTTGCTCCGGCGAGATCCGAGCCAGCGGCCGTGCGGCACGGACCTGCTCGAGCGACTGGGGAGCCATTCGCCAACGCCGATCCCCACCGGCGGATATGCCACCGGTACCCGCGCGATCCCGCTCGTCGGGCGGGAGCCACACCTCGCCGCGCTACACGAGGCCTTTCAGGCGCTGAGGCAGACCGGATCGGTCGCGGTGAGCGTGCACGGTGCGTCGGGCGCCGGGAAGAGCGTCCTGGTGCAACGCTTCCTGGGCGACCTGACCCGAACCACCGAGATCGTGCTGCTCACCGGGCGCTGCTACGAGCAGGAGTCGGTTCCGTACAAAGCACTCGACAGCCTGGTTGACGACCTCACGCGCTATCTGGCCCGCTTGCCGCGCCTCGAGGTCGAACAGGTATTGCCCCGGCACATCGCGGCCCTGGCGCACATCTTTCCAGCCCTGCTGCAGGTCGAGGCGATCCGCGAGGCACCGCCCCTCGAGCTGGAGACGCTCGACCCCCAGGAGTTCCGCCGGCGTGCCTTCGTGTCGCTGAGCGAGCTGCTGGCGCGCATCGGCGATCGCCATCGGCTGGTGGTGTACATCGATGATCTCCACTGGGGCGATGCGGACAGCGCCGCCCTCCTGACGGAGCTCCTGTACGCTCCGGATGCGCCCCGATTGCTCCTTATCGTGTGTTATCGGCGCGAATACGCGGACAGCAGCCCATGCCTGAGGGCCCTGCGGGAAGGGGCCGCCCGTCATCGGTCTCCCCTTTGGCGGGATGTCCCAGTAGATCCCCTCCCGGCCGAAGCGGCCCGGGACCTCGCCCGGGCCCTGCTGCCCGGCGATCCCCTGGCCGCGGCGCACGTCGCGCGGATCGCGGCCCAGGCCCAAGGGAGCCCCTTTTTCATCTACGAGCTCAGTCACCATCTGCGATCGCGGGCAAGCTCCGCGGAGGAGGTCCGCGGGACGGCCGACGTGGACCTCGACGGGCTGATTTGGGACCGCGTGGAGCAGCTCACGCCGGACGCGCGGCGGTTTCTCGAGATCGTGGCCGTGGCGGGCCGGCCGCTGCAGGCCCGCAGCGCCTACGCCGCTGCCGACCTGCACCAGTACGCCGCGGATCCGTTTCTACTGCTCCGATCCGCCCACTTCGTGCGCAGCACCGGGCCCCGCCTGGAAGACGAGATCGAGACCTACCATGATCGGGTGCGTGAGGCGATCACCAGTCGCCTGGATCCGGCAGCGCTCATCGATCGCCATCGCCGCCTCGCCGTCACGTTCGAGGCGACCGGTCACACGGATCCGGAGACGATTGCCTCCCACTTCGAGCAGGCCGGCGAGCCGGAGCGGGCCGGCGCGCATTACATCCGGGCGGCCGACGCGGCGGCACGAGCCTTGGCATTCGACCGCGCGGCCCGACTGTACCGGGCGGCGCTCCGACTCCGCTCTGATTCGGCTGAGAGCATGAGCCCGCTGCAGGTTCGGCTGGGTGATGCGCTGGCGAATGCCGGGCGGGGCTACGAAGCGGCGCAGGCCTATCGGCAAGCCGGTGCCACGCAGGGCGGCGATACCCGTCTGGAGCTGCGCCGGATGGCGGCCACCCAGTTCTGCATCAGCGGCCACGTGGACGAGGGGCGCGCGATCTTTCGCGACCTGATGCGCGAACTGGGCCTGCGCATGCCATCCCACACCGGCGAGATCCTGGCTTCGCTGCTGTGGCGTCGGGCGTGGCTTGGTCTGCGCGGTTTGCGCTTCCGGCCACGGCAGCCCGCCGAGGTCCGGCGAGTCGACCTTCTGCGCCTCGACCTGCTCTGGTCGGTGAGCGCCGGTCTGTCGGGCTTCGACGTGGTCGGCGTCGCCTCGCTGCAGACCCAGGGCCTCTTGCTTGCGCTTCGAACCGGGGAGCCTCGTCGGTTGACCCAATCACTGGCGTGGGAAGCGGTGCTCACCGGGGCCCGGGGCTGGCGGGCAGCGGAGCGGTGTGCAGCGCTCCTCGAGGCCGCCGGTCAGCTGGCGGCGCGGGCCGACGACCCCCATGCCGCCGGGATGTTGCGCCTGGCTGCGGGCTGGGTCGCGTTCTTCCAGCTGCGGCTGCGCGATGCGCTGGGGCACAGCGAGGAGGCGGAGCGGATCTTCCGGGACCAGTGTACCGGCGTCTGGTGGGAGTTGGACATGACCCGGACGATGGCCGCCTGGTCGTTGGTTCATTGTGGCGAGATATCCGAGCTGACCCGTCGCGGGCCGATCTACTTGAGCGACGCGCGCGCGCGGGGCGACCTCTTCGCGGCGACCAACCTGGCCGCCGTGGTGCTCCCCCAGCTTCGCCTTGCCGGCGGAGAGCCGGACACCGCGGAGCGGGATGTCGAGGAGGCCCAGGCGCTCTGGCCCTACAAAGGGTTCCACATCCAACACGTGGCAGTGCTGTTCACCCAGATCAATATCTCGCTGTATCGCGGCGCCGGGGTGGCCGCGTGGGAGCGCATTACCGATCGATGGCCGGCGCTCCGGCGCTCCCTCCAATTGCAGAACCAGATGGCTCGAATCACGATGTTGGATTTACGGGCGCGGAGCGCTATTGCGGCGGCCGCCGCCGGGCGTGACCCGGATGGCTTGCTGGGGCGTGCCGAGCGAGACGCGCGCTTTCTGTCCGCCCGAGAGCTTGGCACAGGGGGAGCGTTACCCACGCCGAGATCGGCTGACTCATATTTCCACCACCTCCTGGGTGTCCAGGACACGTCAACCGCCAAAAACCTTTGGAATTGGATGACGCTCCAAGGTTACGCCGCCGATCGGGGCACTGCCAACGCTTACGTTGATTTTCTGTTGAAGCACCGGTCGCCGGACGAGGCGCTCGACACCTGGGCCGGCTACACCGGGGATCGAAGTAAAGGCTATCTCAAATCAACTTTTATCTACAATGGCGATTTTGAGAATGAGCCGAGCGGTTCAAGGCTCGATTGGCGAATCGATGCGATGGAGCACGCCAAAGTGGCTCGCGATTCGACGATCGCTTATTCCGAGAGTTCTTCACTGCGACTGGACTTCGACGGGAAAGAGAATACGAATTTCCACCATGTGACCCAAGAAGTCGTCCTTCCGTCCGGAGAGTACGAGTTGGAAGCCTTCGTCCGCACGCAAGACATCACGACCGATGAAGGTGTGGCGCTTCGGCTGTCATCCAGCGAGCCGGACTTCTCGCTTGACGTAAACACGGAGGCAGTGCGCGCAACTACCGATTGGAAACGGGTGGCGAAGTCGTTTTCGATCCCCGGCCACACCCGTATGCTGACGCTTCAGATATTCCGGCAGGCGTCGTTGCGATTCGACAATCAGATTTCCGGCACGGCCTGGATCGATTCCGTCATCATAAGACGCTCGCACTGATCCCCA
>Ga0137403_10000119_pt1 | contig 90144 bp, 57 predicted proteins | sample CZOMad2_1_16fung_FD_122057 | JGI IMG/M metagenome (GOLD analysis project Ga0137403, IMG submission 122057) | Vadose zone soil fungal communities from Angelo Coast Range Reserve, California, USA - CZOMad2_1_16fungal (Hybrid Assembly) | ecosystem: Environmental > Terrestrial > Soil > Vadose zone...
ACCTCTTCGTTACCCGCTATGTGAATTGGACTTTCAAGACCAACCGCTATTGCGGAGAAAAACAACCTGGCTATCGGGCCTACTGCCATCCCGACAACTACGACGGTGTTACCAACATCCTCTATCACAACAATGGTGACGGCACGTTCACCGATGTTTCCGAAAAAGCCGGGATCGCCAATCCCAAGGGCAAGGGACTGGGTGTCTCATTCGCCGACTACGATGGCGATGGCTTCACCGATATTTTCGTCGCCAACGATTCAGTACAGTGTTTTCTCTACCACAACAACGGGAATGGTACCTTCACGGAAACCGGCCTGCTGGCTGGTGTGGGCTACAACGAGGACGGAAAGACCTTTGCCGGGATGGGTACCGATTTCAGCGACTACGATAATGACGGCCGCCCGGACATCGTGGTCACCGATCTCTCCAACGAACGTTATATGCTGTTTCGGAACAACGGCGATGGTACCTTCCGGGATGTAACCAACCAATCCGGCTTCGGCGCCGCAACCCTCTCCTTTGCGGGTTGGAGCACCCGTTTTTTCGACTACGACAACGACGGATGGAAGGACCTCTTCGTCGCCCAGTCTCATGTGATGGACACCATCGAGAAGACCTCGCCCAATCTGCGATATCTGCAACCACCACTCTTACTGCGAAATGAATCCGGACACTTCGTGCGAGTGGCTCCTGGCGACGCGTTTCAAATGCCATGGGCCGGCCGCGGTGCCGCTTTCGGCGACATTGATAACGACGGCGACATCGACATCGTAGTCAGCAATGCAGGCCAGAAAGCGTACGTGCTTCGCAACGACGGCGGCAATCGGGGAAACTGGATCAGGATCGAAACCATCGGCAAGAAATCGAATCGTGACGGAATTGGAAGCCGAGTGAAAGTGGTTTCCGCGTCCGGATTGAACCAGTATTTCACGGTCAACACCGCAGTCGGTTATCTTTCAGCCAGCGACAAGAGACTACTGGCAGGCCTGGGCGCTGATTCCACGGCGAAGCTGGTCGAGATCCAATGGCCTTCCGGAATCATCCAGAAATTCGAGAACGTCAAGGCCGGGCAGACATTGAAAGCGATCGAACCAGTGCAATGACTCGACCAAGAATAATCACACGTCGCAAAATGATCACAACCATGGCTACCGCAGCCGGGGGTGTGATGATCGGAGCCTCCGCTTTCGGCCAGGGAATCTCGTCGCGCAACGTAAAGCCACAGCCCCGGGGAAAGCCTTCCGGGCGGCCGTTTCTGGCACGCTTTACCGATGTCGCAAAACAGGCGGGCCTCACGCAGCCGGTTGTTTACGGAGGCATCGACAGCAAGAGCTACATCATCGAGGTAGTCGGGTGCGGTGTGGCGTTCATCGATTACGACAACGATGGCTGGGTCGATCTGTTTGTTCTCAGTGGCACTCGCCTGGAAGGCCCGCCGTCCGGTGCGTCCAATCGCCTGTACAAAAATAACCGGGACGGAACTTTCACCGATGTCACCGCAAAAGCCGGGCTGCTCCGCACCGGCTGGGCCTCCGCCGTGACCGTGGGCGACTACGACAACGACGGCTTCGACGACATCTTTATTACTTACTATGGCAACAACGTTCTCTACCACAATAACGGCAACGGAACCTTTTCGGACATAACGGAAAAAGCCGGGCTTGGCCAGGCCGCCGTACGTTACGGCTCCGGCTGTACCTGGGTGGACTACGATCGCGATGGGCGGCTGGACCTGTTCGTAGCTAACTATCTGAATACTACGCTGGAGAAACTGCCCAAGCCGGGCGAAAATCCTGACTGTACCTGGAAGGGTGTTTCCGTGAATTGCGGTCCGCGCGGTCTGCCCACCGGGTTCGTCCAATTGTTCCACAACAACGGCGACGGAACTTTCACCGACGTGAGCAAGGCGTCGGGCGTCTCGGCGGCCTCCGGTTCGTATCCCATGACGGCGGTCGCCGCAGACTACGACAACGATGGATGGCCCGACATTTACGTCGCTTGCGATTCCACGCCGAGTTGGCTGTTCCGCAACCAGCAGGATGGGACGTTTCGCCAAGAGGGCCTGGAGCGTGGCGTTGCTCTAAGCGAAGACGGCCTGGAACAGGCCGGAATGGGGGTGGGGGTTGGCGACTACGATCTCGACGGGAACCTAGACATGTTCAAGACTAACTTCGCGGACGACACCAATGTTCTTTACCGCAACGACGGAAAAGGAAACTTCGACGATGTCACCATCCGCTCGGGTCTGGGAGTTGAAACCAGATATGTGGGCTGGGGCACGGGAATGGTCGACTTGGACAACGATGGTTTTCCCGACCTGTTTATTACGACCGGTAGCGTTTATCCCGAGGTGGAGCGGAAACTCCCCGCCTACCCTTTCCACACTCCCCGCATCGTGTTCCGCAACCTGGGGGACGGGAGATTCGAGGAACTGCTCGAGGAAGCCGGAAGCGGAGTTTCGGAAGCGCACTCGAGTCGCGGCTGTGCTTTTGGGGACTTTGACAATGACGGCGACATGGACATCCTGGTGATGAACATGAATGAACCGCCGTCCTTGCTGCGCAATGACGTTTCGAGCGGTGGCCACTGGCTGAAGGTCCTTCTGATTGGGGTCAAGACGAATCGCAGCGCTATCGGCACGCGTGTGGTCGCACGCTACGGAACCCGGCGTCAGGCCCAGGAAGTGATCGCCCAGTCGAGTTTCTACTCCGCCAACGACCGTCGCCTGCACTTTGGACTCGGCGCTGAAACCGTGGCAGACCTGACTATCCGCTGGACCAATGGCACGACGGAGACCATCCCAAACGTGGCAGCTGACCAGTTAGTCACGATTCGAGAGAGTGCGGGAATCGTCCACAAACAGAAATTCCGTTAGCCCTGCCTCGCCTTGCGCGTCTCTTCTTCTATGATTTTATGAGTTTCAGGAAGTTCGACACCCTCGTGTCCCGCTCGGTAGATCATCTCAGCTTCGCGTACTCCGCTTTGGCTTCCCTGAGGATCGGGATGTCGGGATCGGCGTCCTTCCACAACGAAAAAAATGTTTCATAGGCGGTTCGGCTAGTCTCGATATAGCGCTCCTGGGCATAGGCACGACCCAGGCCAACGTAAGCCAGCGCTCCCAAAGGCTTATTGGCGATGACCGTTCTGTGCTCCAGGAGTTTCTGATACTGCGCGGCCGCGCGCTCGCCGTTTCCTTCCGCCAGATAGGCGCTCCCGCGCAAGTAGGGCAGATATAAGGTTGTCAGTGAAACCGGCGGCGGCTCAGCCAGATCGAAAGCTGCTGCCGGCTCCAGGATTTCAATGGCTTTGGACGCTTTGCCGCGATCCAATTCAAGCGAAGTCGCGCGCCTTATTTTCACAATGGTTCTGCCGCGACACTGGCGGATGTCCTCGTCTTTTACGACATGCGTTTCAATATCGGTTTTACTTCCCAGGAGAAAGCCGATCTGATTGCGTTCTTGAACTCGCTTTGAGTGGAGGCGCTGTTCCACAACCGCAAATCATAGGCCCGGTTATGCCCAGGGCCGTCCCAGCTGGTTCGATGTGATAACGTACACCGACAAATGTTTCCCTAGTGATTGTGCGCGACGTGAAACCTCTCTACATTAAAGTTCACCCGAGCGACAACGTTGCGATCATCGTCAATCCTGACGGACTGTCGGCGGCCACGAAATTTGCTGATGGGCTGACGCTCAAGGAGCCCATTCCACAGGCCCACAAAGTAGCTCTCCGGGACTTACAGCGCGGAGATCCGGTCAGACGCTACGGCCAAATTATTGGGTTCGCGGGGCGTCCGATCGCGGTGGGTTCGTGGGTGCATGAAGACGCCATCGAATTACCCCAGCCGCCCGCCCTTGACGAATTGTGTCTGGCGACAGCCACTCCTGTGCCTCAGCCAGCCCTGACCGGTTATACATTTGACGGCTTCTGCAATGCGGATGGCAGTGTGGGAACAAAGAATATTCTGGGTATTACCACCACCGTCCAGTGCGTTGCTCCCACGGTGGAGTATGCCGTCCGGCGAATCAGGGACGAAATCCTGCCGCGATTTGCCGGGGTGAACGACGTCGTCGCCGTCGCTCATACTTACGGATGCGGCATCGCCATGGACGCGCCCACTGCAGAAATCCCGATCCGAACGATCCGGCATATCAGCACGCATCCCAACCTGGGTGGCACCCCGCTGGTGGTAAGCCTGGGCTGTGAGAAGCTGCAGCCGGAGCGGCTTTTTCCGGAGCAGGAGTTTGGGAAATTGCCGGTTCTTGACAGCGACCCGTATCTGATTCGCATGCAGGATGAGCACGGCTTCGGCGAGGTCGTGAGCGCAATCATGCGCGCCGCCGAAAAGCGACTGCAGCAGCTCAACCTGCGACAGCGGAGGACGATGCCGGCATCGGAACTCGTGGTAGGCCTGCAGTGCGGGGGGAGTGACGGCTTCTCGGGCGTGACCTGCAATCCGGCGGTGGGATATGCGGCCGATCTGTTGGTGCGCGCCGGAGCTACCGTGATGTTCTCGGAAGTCACGGAAGTGCGCGACGCGGTTCATCTGTTGACCCCGCGTGCGATTACTAACGAGGTGGCCCGCGCTTTGATTCGCGAGATGCAGTGGTACGACGATTATCTGGCGCGGGGCTCGGCCGATCGCAGCGCGAATCCTACGCCGGGCAACAAGCGGGGAGGATTGTCGAACGTTGTGGAGAAGGCCCTGGGATCGATCGCGAAAGCGGGGAGTTCGGCGCTCATGGCCGTTGCGGCACAAGGCGAAAAGGTCACAGCCAAAGGCCTGGTGTTTGCAGCGACGCCGGCCAGCGATTTTGTCTGCGGCACGCAGCAGCTTGCGTCCATGAACCTGCATGTGTTTACCACCGGAGAGGGAAGCCCTTACGGGCTCGCTTTGGTTCCGGTGATCAAGGTGTCTTCACGAACCACGTTGGCCGAGCGCTGGCCCGATCTCATCGACATCGACGCGGGTCGCATCGCAACGGGCGGCGCCACCGTCGAACAGGTCGGATGGGAAATCTTCCACTTCATTCTCGATGTGGCCAGCGGCCGCAAGAAGACCTGGGCGGACCACTGGGGACTGCACAATGCACTGGCGCTGTTCAATCCCGGTCCAATCACGTAGGTCGCTGACATCTGGGAAGTGAGTTGGGTTCCAAATCTATTCCGAGGTCATCCTGAGCTTGCGAAGGATCTGGGCGTGAAGCGGGTATGGTCCTTCCCCAGCAACCGTGGCGCTGCACGCCAGATCCCTCGAGACTCCAGTCTCTCAGGATGACGCCGCTGGCGGGAGATGTTGCCTGCAAGCCGAACTGAGATTAGAGCGTTTTCTGCTCCGTGCTTTCCACTTGCGTGTCCGCCGTCGGTTTGCTCTGCGTGATGCTGAAGTCCTTGACACTCTTTAACACCAACGATGGGCTCTCGGGAACCTGGGGCAGCTTTACGCGAACCAGTTCTACGCTACTCACATCATCGAGGACAAACCCGGGGCGCAAGTCTGGCTGCATGGGCCTGACCTCGACATCTCTCATTTCGATTCTTTTCGCATGGCGAATGTAGAAGCCGTGCGCCGGCATCGGTCCAAAACGGTTCGGGTCGGGATAGACGTTCTCCAGTTCCGGTGGTTGAATGGCTGCACCTTCCTTAGTGCCTCCGCCCTGATGCAGCACCACAATGTTGCTGAACTTTATGTCTTCGATGTAGTGACCCGGAATTCCGGTGATGATTGTCGCCTGGCGGGAGGCACAGTTGGAGACGATGACATTACTAATCAGTACGCGGCGCAACTCTCCCATCGGCGTTCCCTCCGGGCCTCGCATTCGGCTTCCCAGGCGCAGAAAGAAAGGAACATCGACGAGGTCCCGCATGGTGATGTTGGTGATGGCGACGTCCTCCAGTATCGCGCCGTCTACGGACTCGAGGGCAATTCCCCGGCAATTCTCAATCACGCAGTTGGAGACAGTGATGTTGCGAAAGCCGCCGTTACTCTCTGTGCCGAACTTGATGCGCCCATTCCGGGGAACCTTAGCGTCGGGAGGAAAGCGCTTGTAGGTGGCATCGAGCATCGTGCCTTCCTCGTAGCCGCCGGTGACGTAGCAGTTGGTGATGGTGACGTGGTCGGTGGAACGCGCGAATCCCAGGCCATAAGAATCCTTCAGGCAAATTCCGTCATCCCACGGTGAGTTGACACTGCAATTTGAGATGCGCACGTTGCGGCAGCAATCGACATCGATCGCGTCCCGATTGGTGTCGATCTTCAGATTGTCGATGGTGAGGTTGTCCACGCCGGTGGCAAGGATCGCAAAATGCCCGCCGTGGAGGATCGAGACATCACGCAGAGTCACGTTGTGGCAATTCTTGAGGCTGATGGATTTGTTACCTACGCCTGGAGCCAGGGCGAGGTCCCTGTCTCCGCGGCTCAGGCCTTTGCCCCAAATTAGCCCCTGACCTTCGATGGAAATGTTTTCGAGGTCTTCGCCCCAGATCAGGCTGTTATGCCAGTGACTGTGTCCAAAATCCTGAAACTTGTCCCATGAGTTAGGCTCGGGCGGGTCGTAGCCACCGCCTCCACCCGCGGCCGGCGCGTCTGCTGCCACGATGGTCGCGCCCGGGTCGAGAAACAACGTGATATGGCTCTTCAGGTGGATCGAATAACAGAGATAGCTTCCGGCCGGAAATCGAACCATGCCTCCACCGCCGGCCGCCACGGCAGCGATGGCTTTGTTGATCGCCGGCGTATCCAGAGTCTTGCCATCGCCGGTAGCTCCGTAGGCCCTTACGTCGAACGTGTCGCCGATTGCCGGGGTTGACCTTGTCTTTGCGGACGCTGCCTGAGCAGGTGCGGGGGTTCCCAGCGCGGTGCCGGCAATCCCGGCTCCGGTCAACTTCAAAAAGTCTCTTCTCTCAGTGGGCTTGTCGAACATGATCTCTCCCTTGGCTCTTTATGCGGTTACCAGTTGTTTTTCGAGGGCGCAGAGGAGACTGAAGCAATCGCAAGATATTGTCAAACGAGAAATTTTAACGGCTCAATTCAGCTCGTTTCGTACTCGTCTTGTTCGAGCCTGGTGGACATATTCCGACACCGAAGTGGTGCCACTCCCCGAGCCAAAACGTGTGCTGAACATTGAGTGTTTCTAAAAGACTCCTTTAACACTCTTGATTTGACACGGGGCAGCCGGCCACGTACAAAAAACCTCTCAATATGGCCGTCCCGACACGTGTCCAACGAGTACCGGCGCTCGCCCTGGGCCAGATCGGGACTTAATTGCTTTCTCGATTGAACGGTACGCCCCGAATGGAAGCGCAGGAACGAATGGAGACCATACCGACCAGGCAGCAAGTTGGAGACGGTCTACTGACTACAGATCAGCTCCAATCCACCGTCGAAGAAGTACTTGCAAAGACGCCGTTTATCGACGTGCACACCCATCTCTTTGCCCCCTCGTTTGGTGGCCTGGGTCTATGGGGTATCGACGAGTTGCTGACCTACCACTATCTGGAAGCGGAGCTATTCCGCTCGTCGCGTATTTCTCCCGAACACTATTGGAGCTTGCCGAAACGCGAGCAGGCGAATGCAATCTGGCAAGCTTTGTTCGTTGAAAATAGCCCAGTCTCGGAAGCTACACGTGGCGTCATTGCAGTTCTCGATGCCTTCGACCTGCCGACCGATAGCCCGAATCTCGAGGAGGCCCGCTCGTTCTTTCGCGCCCAACGGGTGGAATCGCACGTGGCAAGAGTGCTGCAGATGGCGGGAGTGAGCTCGGTGGTAATGACCAATGATCCACTTCACCCTGAAGAACAGCAGGTTTGGATGAACGGCTCGGAACCGAGCGCAGATTTCCAGGCGGTGTTGCGTCTGGATAGAATTCTCTGGGGCTGGCCCGGGCACTGGCAACGTTTGGTTGAGCAAGGCTACGCGGTGGACGCTCAAGCCACCGGCAAATCGGTGGCCGAGGTCCGCAGATTTCTTGCGGACTGGCACGAGCGCATGCGCCCGGTGTATATGGCGGTGTCCCTGACTGACGACTTCAAGTTTCCTGAAGACAGCGTTCAGGGCAGGCTGCTAAGTGAGGCGGTCCTGCCTTCGTGCCGTGAATTTGATGTGCCTCTCTCGCTAATGATCGGCGTCCGTCGGCAAGTGAATCCTCGGCTCCGTCTGGCCGGCGACGGTGCGGGCAAAGCGGACCTGCGCGCCGTGGAAAATATTTGCCGGGATTACTCCGATAATCGCTTTCTGGTGAGCGTTCTGAGCCGCGAGAACCAGCACGAACTCTGCGTGTACGCGCGAAAGTTCAGCAATCTGATGCCTTTCGGGTGCTGGTGGTTTTTGAACAATCCTTCCATTGTGGAAGAGATCACGCGCGAACGTATTGAAATGCTGGGGACGAGCTTCATTCCGCAGCACTCTGACGCCAGGGTTCTGGAGCAGGTACTCTACAAGTGGCGGAACACCCGCGCCACCATGACCAGCATTCTTGCCAATAGCTACAAATTGCTGGGCCGTGATGGCCGCCGGGTCACGCGCCAAATCATCCAGCGTGACGTGAACCGTCTGTTCCGCGGTAACTTCGAAAAATGGGTAAATCTGTGAAGTTCCAGGTGAGTCTAGCCGCGGACAGGCTGGTAGCGGGCTCGGTTCGGACAAAATCCACCACCCCGGCTCATCCTGAGGGACTTCAGTCCTGAAGGATCTCGCGCGCACCGTTACAATTGCCGTGAGGGTGCATATTCGCTGCGCGCTAGATCCCTTCGACTTCGCTCAGGGCAGGCTCTTCGCAAGGTCAGGATGACCCTCATCATGAGATGAGGAAATTCAAACTGAGCCACCAACAGGTCCCTGCTGGCTGGCAAGAATCTTCTGCAGAAATTCGGCAACGGATTCGGTCAACTTGCGCGGATAGCTGGTGCGGACCATGGCCAGCGCCAGGCTTCTGGTGAGGCGGTGTCCCGCCACCCGGTAGGTATAGAAAAATCGGTCGCGTCTCTTGAGCGCGTGTTCCGGAAGTATCGAGTAGCCAAAACCTGATTCCACCAATCCTTTGATCGCTTCGCTGTCCTCAGCTTCCATCACCACCCGCGGCGCGATATTAATCTCTTGGAAGAATTGGTCGATGATGGTCCGGATATTGCTTCGTTTTGGATAGAGAAGAAAAGGGACGTGAGCCAGATCCGAAGCTTGAATCAGACCAACGCGAGTGCTGCGAACAATGTTTGGCGATGGCCGCAGCACGAGTAGTTCCTCATCAAACAGTGGCAGGATTTTAAGGTTGTCCTCAGACACCGGCAGTGAAATCAGACCCAGATCGAAGCGACGTTCATGCAGACCCGCCACGATCTCCTCGGTCACGCCCACGGTCACGCCGATATCGGCGTTGGGGAAGCGCTTCCTTAGTTCACGGAGTGGCCGGCCAAGCTGATGAATCAGAGTAGTAACGCCAGTGGCGAACTGGAAGGGGCGCACATCCTTAGAAACGTCATCGGCAAATTCCTGTTGAATCGCGCCGGTCCAGCGGATTACTTCCTTGGCGTGCTCGGCTAACCGAAACGCTGCCGGTGTCGGAACCAGTTTCTGCCCAGCACGGACAAATAGCTCCGCATGCAGCTCGTCGGAAAGGCTGTGAAGTTGCAGACTGACCGCGCCCGGAGATAAGTGAAACTGCTGCGCTGCGTGGGTCATGCTGCGTGAATCCATCACAGCAAGAAATAGTTTCAGCTGGTGAATGTCCATGTCATTTTCGCCAAGTCTTTTAGTGTTCTTAAACTGACTATTGAATATTTCTGTTATTGACACCCAAAACGTTTCTGGCCTATCTTCCGCGCCGATGGGGCCACTGTATCAAAAACCAAAGGGATGGCGTCGCATCCGAGCCGATGCGCGCTTCGACTCTCCGGCTGGGAACAGTCTGCTCGGGAACCCGCGAGGTAGCGGCAGGCACCTTCGGGACAGGGCGAACCTTGGCGAACCGACTCGCTTCTTGGAAAGGCACAAGAAATGAAAAGGAAAATTGTTCTGGCACTTCTGGGACTAGTTGTCTTTTCGACCTTGTCGTCGAAGCCGTCACAGGCGCAAGGTTTGGGAAGCATCGTCGGTACCGTAACCGATCCTTCCGGAGCAGCGATTGCCTCCGCCAAGATTAGGGCAACGCAAACCGGCACGAGCTTTTCGCGGGAGACGACCACCAACGGCGACGGGTATTTTGTGCTTTCCTCGCTTAGCCCGGCCCCGTATACCGTGGTCACCGAAGCCAGTGGCTTCAGCGCCGCCAAGCAGGATGTCACTTTGCTTGCCGACCAAACGCTTACTTTGAACGTGAGTATGCAAGTAGGCATGACCAACCAGGTAGTGGAAGTCGCTGCCAACGCTTTGCAGGTGGATACGGCCACCTCGACCATCAAGCAGGTGATCGATCAGCAGCGCATTGCTGAACTTCCACTGAACGGCCGAAATGCGGCGACCCTTACCTTGTTGGTCGCAGGCGCCGTCAATTCCCCCAATGGAGGCGCTGACCAGGGCGCTACCAAGACCTTCCCCGGCGCCGTGACGTTCTCGGCGAATGGCGCACGCCAGAATTCGATCAGCTACCAACTCGACGGCGGCAATTACGTGGACGAGTACACGAATGTCAATCAGCCCTTTCCATTTCCCGACGCGCTCCAGGAATTCAGTGTGCAGACCAGCAACTACAGCGCGGAATATGGAGAGAACGCAGGAGGAGTGGTCAACGTTGTCACCAAGTCAGGCACCAACAACTTCCACGGCGACGCTTTTGAATTCGTGCGGAATCCGATGTTTAACGCCCAGAACTATTTCGCCACACCGAAAACACCCGACCAGGTGAAGCGGAACCAGTACGGCGGTACGTTTGGCGGGCCGATTATCCACGGCAAGACATTTTTCTTTCTTGGGTATCAACGAACAGCATTTCGCAACCTCATCCTGGGAAGTTCGAAGGTGGTTGGACAGACCGATATTGCCAACTTTCTGGCTAAGGGGCCTTTCGGAACTCCGGGCACGATCGACCCCGCAGTAGCTACCATGATTGGGGTGATTCCCGGTTGTAACGTAGCCGGCTGTGGCCCATCCTTTGATCCCAATGCCGGGCAGACAGATCCCAGCGCGAAGTTTTCGCTTGCCGGTCCAATACCCACAGGTTCCAATCCCGTCGAGCCTTTCTCCAAACCTGACATCGAGAATTACGACTCCGGCATGGGCCGCCTGGACCATTCAATTGGGCAAAACGACAAAATCACCGCTCGATACGAATTTGACCGGTTTACCAAGGGGCCGGTGTTCAATCCTCAGCTGCTTGTGGCCTATACCGATGCAACCTTCTCGATCATCGCGCAGAATGCGCTGCTTCACGAGACCCACATTTTTTCACCCCGAGTCATCAACGACGCCCGGTTCAGCTACTCGCGAGAGGTTTCTACCCGAGGTCCAGCCCCGAATGCCGCGAACGTGACAGATTTCGGAGTAGCCATCCCATTTCAGCCGACTCCAAGTGGAATTCAACAGATCGGGGTCCAGGGCGGATTTACTCTTGGAGATAACCCCAAGGGATTGTTTACCCGGAACAACTACACCTGGAGCAATGACGTCGCCTGGGGGAAGGGAAAGCACGACATCCACATCGGGGGCATGATTGAGCGCAGTCAGATAAATCTCAACAACGAATTCAACCAGCCCGGGATATTCGGCTTTGGCACACAGGACAACTATCTGTTCGGCGGGACCGGTTTTGCGACCTACCAGCTCTTCCTGGCTGGCATTCTGTCCGACGGGAGTAGCGCGGGGAATGGGTATGCCCTGCAGCAGGGAGCGGGGGAGTTTAAGAACAACCGCAATACGTTCTCCGGCATTTATGTGCAGGACAATTATCGGGTCACTCGCCGATTAACTCTGAATCTTGGAGTGCGCTATGAACCTGCTTTGGCCTGGCGCGATACCGGCGATCGTTGGGCGCAGGTCAACCTCGCTGCCATGGCGGCTAACACCGTTTCGCGGGTATATCCCAACGCGCCGCCGGGAATATTCTTTTCCAGCCAGAATGGCATTGCCAGCGACCCCGGGATGCCCAAAAATGCACTCAACGACACTTGGAAGGGAATCGCTCCCCGGCTGGGATTCGCCCTCGATGTTTTCGGGGATGGCAAAACGAGCTTGCGGGGAGGGGCGGGCATCTTCTACGACTCGCGTGTCATGGGCATGCTGAGCAATCGTTTCGTGGATGAGTGGCCCTTCAGTCCGCAGTTCATACTGTCCACCGCCGGCAACAGTGCCCCCACGGCTGCTTCGACCGCCGGATCTTTCAGTGATCCTTTGTGTACGCAGGCGGCCACACAGGCGGCCCTGAATTGCACGGGAGCGCAAGGCGGTTCCTATCCGACGTTCCCCAGCCCCTTCCCGGCGCCCACGAACTTCCCTTACAGTCCGCCGTTCAACCAGATCGCTGTGTCGTATGAGCCAAGCGGCGAGTACAAAGTACCCGCGGTCTATGAGTGGAACCTGACCTTCGAGCGCGAGTTACCGTTTGCAATGCTGATGCGGATGGCCTATGTGGGATCGAGGAGTACGCACATCCTGGAGACGCAGGACTTCAACGCCGCACCGTGCTGCACCACCACCGGAAAGGCAGGTATTGGCACGGCCAATTCTCTGGTGAAGGCGGCCAGCGGAGGCAAGTTCGGCACCAACACCTTCTCCACCGTCCAGGCCGACATTACGGACATCAACGCCAACTACCACTCGTTGCAGACCTCGCTGGAAAAGCGCATGTCTCACGGCCTCACGATTCTGGCGAACTACACCTGGTCCAGGAGTCTTGATGACCTGCCGTTCGGCGAGGGCGTATCGGGTTTCGACACCGGATATTCACCTTTGCCATTGAGCAATCCCAATCGGCACCGTTTCGACTACGGCCCGTCCAGCTTTGACCATACGCACGTCTTTACCGCGTCCTATGTCTGGCAGAGTCCCGGCTTGAAGGGTTCCAGGTCGTTCATACGGCATCTGCTGGGTGACTATGAATTGAGCGGGATCGTTTCGGCCGCGAGCGGCCGGCCGATCACGGTTCTGCAAGGGACAGAAATCTCCGGCACCGGCATTGGACAGGACCGGGGAACTTTCATCCCCGGCGCTGATCCGTATAGCCAGAGCTCCTGTGCCGGCGCAACCGCCACGTGCGTTAGCTGGCTTACGCCCAGCGCCTTTCAACCTACCAAAGTGGCCGGGGTCAACAATCCTGCCATCTTCGGCACCTTTGGTGACGTGGGCAAAAATGCATTGCGTCTGCCCAGAACATCCGACTGGGATGTACAGCTTTCCAAATACTTCTCAATCACCGAACGCTGGAAGCTCCAGCTTCGGGGAGAGTACTTTAACGTCCTGAACCACCCGAACTTTGCGCCGGAAAGCATCAGTACCGGAACCATAAATGGCACGGACCAAATCAGCGCTTTCGACAAACTCAATGGCAATTCGTCCTTCGGTACTTTCAGAGCAGGACAGGCTGGGGATCCACGCATCGTCCAGTTGGCGGTGAAAGTCATATTCTAAAAACTGATGAGGATTTTCCATCCCGGCTTAGATTTCAAGCGGGCGCTGATGCGCATTGCGCCCACGTGTCTTTTAAAGTCGTATCCGGCATTCACATCCTGCTCGCGGGGGCTTCATGCTGAAAGGCTTCAGGAACCAGGGGTCACTGTTTCTGCTCGCAATTTCTTTCCTGCTTTTGAATTCTGAAGTATTCGCCGCTACCGAAACACTGGAGTCTCCGGTGTTGCGTCTTGAACTGAACACCGCGCCCTATTCTTATCGGGTGATCGAACGATCAAGCGGGAAGGTGCTGCTGTCTCAGAGCAGTACCGGGGTCACATTTGGGCCGGAGCTGTATCCTGCGTCTGAAGCGACAAGCGTAAGCAAGACGTCAAACAGCCTGCAGGCCGAACTCCTGTTGCAACTCGCAGGCCGGGAAAGTATGCCTGCCGGCACGCCTTCCAAAGCCCAGGTTAGCTTCAGCTTCCTTAAGTCCGAGGTCTTGCAGGTCTCCATAACCTACAAGGACGCGAGTCCCAGTGAAATCTCCGAGGAATTCAACGATCAGGGCGAACACTACTACGGCATCTGGGAGCAGCCCTTCGGAGGAAGCCTGGACAATCGTGGGGCAGATCGGGATTTTCTCGGCATGGGCAACGAGCGTTACGTCCATCATGCCAGTGCGAGAGCACCCTTCTACATGACATCGAGCCGGTGCGGCATTTATGTCGAAAGTCTGGGGCAAGCCCACTACGCGGTTGCGCAGGCCGGCAAGACGACCTTTTCTTTTAAGACCCCGCAGCTCAAATACGACATTATTTATGGGCCCTCATACGCCGACATTCTGAACCGCTACAACGCCCTCGCAGGACCTGCCATCATGCCGCCGACCTGGGCTTTTAGCAGCATCTGGTGGCGGGATGACCAGCATGCCGATTTGCGTGGGGTCACGAATGCGCAAGAAAAAGTGATTCAAGATGCAGACCGCTTGCGCAGCCTGCACCTCCCGGCAGGCGCCATCTGGCTGGATCGGCCGTATGCCTCCGGAGAACTGGGATGGGGCGCCATGGATTTCGACTCCTCGTTTCCCGATCCGCCGAAGATGATCCACGACTTGAATGATCGTGGCATGAATCTGCTTCTCTGGACGGCGAACCGATGCTCGGGCGACCTCTTTAAGGAAGGTTCGGCGAAGGGTTATCTTTTCCCGTCGAAATGGCCGGCCGCCGACGTTCGGCGCCCGGAAGTCTACGACTGGTTTAAACAAAAGCTGAATGCCTACGTGGGCATGGGTGTGAAGGGCTACAAGATAGACCGGGGTGAAGAAAACGAAATGCCGGAACTTGCCGAGAATGAAATGGCGGTGCTTTTCCCCAAATTGTCGGCCGAAGGACTGAACGCCGCCTACGGAAATGACTATTTCATCTTCTCTCGCAACGCTAACGACACTACACGCAAGTATTCCGCCATCTGGAACGGTGACTCCTGGCCAACTTTTGAAGGGCTTCAGGTTTCCATAAAAAATGGGCTGCGCTCGGGGGTCATCAACTTCCCCATGTGGGGCTCCGATACCGGCGGCTACTTCGCCCCTCCTGCAGCGGACAACGATTTGCTCGCTCGCTGGCTGGAATTCAGCGCGTTCAGTCCCATGATGGAGGTATTGCTCGGACCGAAGCGTACGCTGTGGGATGACTATAGCGAGGAAGTGATCGGCATCGCACAAAGATACGTTGCCGCTCATCACGACCTCATCCCCTATACGCGTTCAGGCATGTACCAGGCCACGCAGACGGGTATGCCGATTATGCGTGCGCTGATTCTGGCCTACCCAGACGACGAACGCGTGAGCGATATGTGGGACGAATATCTCTATGGCGACGGCTTGCTTGTAGCTCCCGTGACCAAGGCGCAGGCGGCGGAGCGCACAGTGTACCTGCCCGCCGGACGATGGATGGAGTACAACGACAAGCGAACCGTCCTCACCGGAGGGAGCACGATTAAGGCGGTTGCACCTTTGGGGACCATACCACTATACGTTCGCGAGGGGGCGATCATTCCGCGAGGCGATATTGTGAAGCTGAACAACAATTGGGAAGGAAACTGGAGTCCCAAGCTCCGTCTTGAATTCTTTCCCTCCAGCAAGGCCAAGAGCCAATTTGAGTACTATACCGGGAGCGCAGTGCGGACGATCGCGGCGCAGATGGAACGGGACGGCCTGAAGATTGAGTTTGGAGATCTCGGAACGCCGGGGACGATCGAAGTGTATTGCCAGAAAGTAAGAGCAGTGACGCTGAACGGAGTGAAACTGCATGAAGGTAGCGAATACCGCTACGACCAGCAAGCGAGCAGACTGACGGTCTCCTTTCAGGGTGCCAGCAAGATTGTCATCGATGGTGCGGCAAGCCTGTTTTGATGTGTTAGCCAGGCTATCCTAGCCGGCGCGATTGATCTCATGCCTTCGAGCTTTCCAGTTCCCCCAATGCCCCAGGAACAAGCCTGTCAAATCTGTCTTCTCATTCCGATGCGGGAACGTAAACGCTGTCGGCAGCCACAAGTTCCGCATTCGAAACTTCTGTGCGAAGCTTTACGCCCTGCATCCCAGCCTTCCTGGCCGGCTTGGCCAAGAATGTCAGGAGGTATTGGTGAAGCAATCGGCGGCCCAAGTCATCCAAATACGGGGATAACGACACCGGAGGCCCCGAACCAAGATAAAAAGATTCACCTCCCGTTTCGTCTGAAAGCTGGGAGAGATAGTTCTGGCCCCAGTTGATCCGCCAGAAAGTGTGGCCAAAGTGGTCCGCGCCAGGGCTGTAAATCGAGAAGATGACTATACCGGCTCGCTGTGCTTGCTCAACTGCCTGGTCTACGTAAGGGTCGGAGGCGCCGCCGATCCCGTAGCGGTCAATACCGTCGGAAACCATCAAGATCTCTCGACGCACTGGAGAATCAGGCCACCCCTTGATCAGGTCAGAAACCGAAAAATAAGGGCTGGCATTCACACCCGGATCTCCGGACGGCAACCGTAGACTCGTGGCGGCTTTGTTATGGTCGTTGGTAAGATTTTGGACGATGTCGACCGTGCCGTTGCGCATATAGCCGACCCCGATCCTGGTCGTGGCTGGCTGGGAATTGAGGAATCGTCGAAGGTCCTTGAGTTGAGAGCCGAGGCTGGAACCTGCGGCATCGTCAAGCAAGAGGAACAGTTCGAGCTCCGCATGATCCCCCTGCAAGGGAATCCAGTCGGTCGCCTTGACACGATCGCGACCCTGGTAAATCATCACGTCTTCTTTTTGGATGACGGGCACGTCGGTGCCGTGACGAGCTTCTGCCGTTACCACCATGTGCACTGCCGTTCCGCTTGCTGGCGACTGCTGGGCGGTAAGTAACGGCGCCGCCAGCACCGAGCCCGCGAGGAGTACGACAGTTCTCAAGTGGCTGCTGTTCATAACAAACCTCAATCCTTCGTTCTGCTGAAACTAACTGGGCGGTACGAACCATGCGACAAGCATGTTCCGTACCGTTATCGCATCAATTCACTGCGTAAGTGCCTGGAAAGCTTTTCCACCCGCTTGAGTTTTTCCACCACATCCTTGGAAAGCAATCTCTGGTTTGCGTGTTCTATGTCAGTGCGGACCGAAGCGGAGAGGTCAACCAGTTCCTGAGCATCCTTTTCGAGCCTGACCCTGTCCAATGCGGGAGCCTTCCGGTCCTGTGACGAGACTTCGTCGGTTGGCAGTTGATTCTGGGGCGCGCCAGCATCGCGGGGCTGCACTCCACAACGACCCAGTGGAGCCCCAAGTTGGGGCAGCACGGGTAGAGTGAACAGTGACAAGACCAGGAAAAACGACACCGAAGTGGTCCCTCGCATAAACACCTCTCCAGCACGGGCAAGCTCTGATTGGATCGCCGCTGTCAGGTCACGTGTTTAACCAGGGCGACGCCAAGTACTATGGGCTCACTAGTTGGAGTCTACATCTACTGGCATTTCCACGATTTGATCTATAGGAAAACACAGAAACCCGTCGGGATGGCTCGGGAAATCCTAGTCGTAGTGATAGTGCGCTGCAGCTTCAGGTGGCCCCAACCGCAGCTATTTTCCGGAGTAACTAATCCTCCAGATGGAATTCGAGCCGTCGTCGGTAACCAAAAGGGAGCCATCGGGGGCGACGGCGACTGCAACCGGGCGTCCCCAGACATGTTCGTTGTCGATCACGAAACCGGTCATGAAATCCTGATATTCACCGCTGGCGTGCCCGCTCTGATGCAAAGGTACGCGGATCAACTCGTAGCCAACACGAACCGCCCGGTTCCAGGAGCCATGCTCGGACGCGAAAATATCCCCTTCATATTCCGCTGGAAATTGTTTGCCATCGTAGAAGGCAACGCCGAGCGATGCATTGTGCGGGTTCAGGATGACGTCCGGCGTGATGACTTTGTCCTTGAGTTCGGGGTGGGTGCCATTATGCCGGGGATCCTGATGCCTGCCCATGTACCACCAGGGCCAGCCGTAGAATCCGCCCTCCTGCACATGGGTGATGTAGTCTGGAACGAGATTGTCACCGAGTCCGTCGCGTTCGTTCACTGAACACCAAAGCTCGCCCGTCTTCGAATTAACGGCAAGTCCAACACAGTTACGAATGCCGTAGGCGTAGACATGCATCTCCGAGCCGTCGGGGTTGAATTCCAATACGTCGGCGCGGTTTCTTTCTCCCGGCGTAGTGTCCGGATCGTCCACATTCGACCCGGAGCCTACCGAAACAAACATCTTTCTGCCATCGAGCGAGAATTGAATATCGCGCGTTGAATGACTTCCGTTCGCCGGCAGGTCGGCAAGGTGTTGTGCCGGTCCGCGGGCCTGCAAGTCGCCGCTCTGATAGGGGAAGCGTACGACCGCGTCGGTGTTTCCCACATAGACCCACTGCGGATTCGGGCCCGGAGGATAAAAGTTGATGCCGAAGGGGTGATTCAGCCCGCTGGCAAAGAGGGCCATCTGCTCGGGCTTGCCGTTGCTGGTGATACCGCGGAAGATTCTAATGTCACCGGCCTTGGTCTCAGCCACGAAAATGTCGCCGTTGGGAGCAGTGCGAATGATCCGCGGACTGTCGAGTCCAGCGGCGTACTGCTCCACTTTGAAGCCGTCCGGAACCTGCGGCCACGCGCCTTCGGGACGGGCCACAACCTTGGGGCCATTGCCCGCCGAGGCAGTCGCGAAGGGTGCGGGAAGGTCTTTCAGTGTAAATTTGCGAACTTGTCCGGGCTTCTCATAGCGGAAGTCGGTAAACGGCGGTGTCGGAGGTGGGGCGTTCAGTTTCACAGCCGCTAGCGGCGCTGCCTCCTGGCTGCTCGACTTTGCATTCGGAGATTGACCAAGCGCTTGCACGTAGCTGACGATCTGCCACCGTTGTTGCCTGGGCAGAGTGGCCCAAGAGGGCATGCCGTTGGGTACGTCTCCCTTGGTGATGAACCAGAAAATTTCGCCCGCCGTCACCGCCTTGATTCTTTCCACTTTCAGAGGAGGAATATTCCCGGAGCCTTCGCCATTCTCTCCGTGGCATCGGGCGCAGCGCAGATGGAATAACGCCTTGGCGTTCGGCGCCTGCTGCCCTTCGTAAATGTTCTTCAGTTCCCTGGCCGACGCCGGGGCGTTATGGAAATTAGAGTTTTGGGCATCAGCCTGGGAAAAGGGAAACATCGCGGCAATGGTGAGTGTCGCAAGCGAACCTATAAAGAGTCGGACGATGGCTATCAAAACTGTTCCTCCGTCATAACGACTTTCTGATGCTCAATTTCATTCCGACCGGACCGTTGTCAATATCCTTTTACTTTGATTACGAAATAATTGAATTCGGACGCGCCCTCAAGCAAGAGCTGGTGCGGCACACGTGGAGGAATACGGACAACATCGCCCGCGGAAAGCTTTCGCCGGACACCGCCCTGGATCGTACCGTTGCGCTTTTCATGAGGCCCCACTGTTTCTCCGTTGACCAAAGTGCCACCGATCAATAGGGTCGCCGAACCGGATTGCACAAAGAAGATATCAACCTGAGTCTCATGCCACTCGGCCTGACCGTCGGACTCCCGATGGACCAGCATCGCGCTGTCGTTGGGAAAGTCCGCGAGGAGTTCGACGGCAAAATGGTGAGGATCGGTGGAAGCATCGGCATGCATTTTGCTCTCGAAATTCTTCAATGACGCGGGAGTCCAGTGTTCGAACCCCGGCGGGTCGGCCTCTTGTGCGGCCGCAGACAACAAGAAAATTGCGATTGGACACAGCAGCCAGAGTCTCTTCATCAAATTCCTGCCCCCCAGCAACAGTGCTTGAAGGTGTTCCTCATGAGCCGAATCGAGAGGCCTCTATCGAATTGGGATCCACAGATGTGACGAGCATGCCGGGTGGTTGTAGTGTTCGGGGAGCGTCCGGGTGTCTCCATAGAGGGGCCTCAACCGAGGATCGAAAGCCTCAAAAATCCTTTGGTTGACACCTCCATCCTTTAGATTTGCTAAAGTAACGCTGCCAACATTGAAACGATAGGCAGCGGCACCAGCGCTGTCAAATTGGAAAAGCTAAAGAGGCATTTCAGCAAGACTAAAAAGACCACCGCTTCTTCAGGCTGTTTTTTGGGATGAGTGGAAGCGTTCGTCCCACGGTTCGGCCCCGATTGGAGTAGGAAATGGATATTCACCAGCTGGAATTATTCTTGGCCGTGATGGAGTCTCCGAGTATGACTCGGGCTGCAGAAAAGGTGTTCCTGTCTCCAGGAGCGGTCAGCCTTCAACTGCACAATCTTGCCGATGAGCTTCATACTGAGCTGTTCGTTCGCAGTGGGAAGCGGCTGATTCCTACCCCCGCCGCGGTGCGCCTGGCGGAACATGCGAAAGATCTGATCAAGCGGATGGGGCAGATCAAGCAGGAGTTTGAAAATGATCTGGCGACGGATACCCGGCCCTTCCACTTTGCCACCGGCGTGACCACGCTGATCTATCAGCTCGGAAAACCCCTGCGACAGTTGCGGAAGCAGTATCCGAAGGCCGAGATTCGCGTGTCAGTCAATGTGACCGAGGAAACCGTTGCCGGGCTACACGATCGCCGCTTCGATCTCGGCCTCATTTCCCTCCCGGTCCCGGAAGAGAATCTGAAGATTATTCCGCTCTTTGACGAAGAGCTCATGATTGTGCGGCCTTCCAGCAGCAAGGTCCGGGGTCATCAGACGGGATCGGTGCGGGTTGCCGAGCTGACCCGGGTCCCGTTCCTGCTCTATCCCCGAGGAACGGTGCTGCGAGTGCTCATCGATCACTTCTTCAAGGATATCGGCGTAAGCCCGAAGGTCGTCATGGAGGCGGAAGATACCGAGGCCATCAAGCGTCTGGTGGAATCCGGTTTTGGTTATTCGATTCTTCCCGAACATGCGCTCCGGCGACGTACGGGATTCTTCCAAACCTTCCGGGTGGATGGGCATCCCATCACGCGGAGTCTGGCGCTGGCGATGGTGCAAACCGACTATCCGCGCAAACTCACGGTATCGATTGCGGAATCCTTGCGGACGATGTTGACGACCTGATGATCATGGCTGTCAGCGCCCTAACCAGCCGCCGTCGAGCGCCAAGACGTGCCCATGAATGTAGTCGCTGGCGGAGGAGCAAAGAAATACCGCGGCGCCGGCGATATCGCCAGGCTCTCCCCAGCGGCCGGCGGGAATCCGCTCTAGGATTTGTCGATTGCGCTGGGGGTCTTGCCGCAGGGCGGTGGTGTTGTCAGTCGCCATGTAGCCGGGGGCAATCGCGTTTACGTTGATGCCCTTCGATGCCCACTCGTTCGCAAGTGCCTTGGTAAGTTGCGCTACGCCGCCCTTTGCCGCTGCATATGCCGGAACCAGAATCCCTCCCTGAAATGAAAGCAGGGAAGCGATGTTGAGGATCTTACCCTTGGCGCCTCGCTTCAGCATGTCCTGGCCGGCAAGTTGCGAAAGCCGGAATACGGCGGTCAGGTTTACTGCAATCAATTCGTCCCAATCAGCTTGCGGATATTCGGCCGCCGGTGCTCTCCGTATCGTGCCGGCGTTGTTGACCAGGATGTCGACGGAGCCAAATTCCTCAACTGTCTTTCCGATCAAAGCCGGATAGAACTTCGGATCGGACATGTCGCCGGCCAGGTAGAAAGAACTCCTTCCCATCTGCAAGATGGATTCGCTCGTGCTCCTGCCATCGGCGCTTCGCCCATGACAGCCGACGTTGGCACCAGCTTGGGCCAGCGCAATGGCGATCGCCGCGCCGAGACCGCGGCTGGAACCGGTCACAAGTGCGTTTTTGCCTTTGAGTTCGAAAGCTTCAAGAATCATCGCATCTCTCAGTGGATGTCGGCGGGTTCCAGTTTGGGTACCAATAACTGAATCGCGGCCAAGGCCAGCACGTACGCGGAACCGGCCATCAGGAACGGGATCATGTAACTGCCCGTCCACTGCAGCGTGTGGCCGACGATGGTGGCGATCAGCATGCCTCCGATGGCGCCGGCCATTCCGCCCATTCCTACCACCGAGCCCACGGCCTGGGCGGGGAAAGTGTCGGAGGTCAGGGTAAACAGATTAGCGGAGAATCCCTGGTGAGCCGCGGCCGCAAGCCCGATCAACAGGACCGCTCCCCACAAGCTCTCCATGTTATAGGCGAACACAATGGGGACGACGCACACCGCGCAAATCAGCAGCGCGCTCTTTCGAGCCACGTTAACGCTTTTTCCGCGATGGATCAGCCAAGATGAGAACCACCCTCCAGCGACGCTGCCAACATCGGCGATGACATAGATCACCACGATAGGTAGACGAATATTCATCAGCGCCAGTCCATGTCTGCGTTGCAGAAAATCCGGAATCCAAAACAGATAAAACCACCAGATCGGGTCGGTCATGAATTTGCCCACTACGAACGCCCAGGTCTGGCGATGGGATATGAGGCGGGCCCACTTGATTTTCGCCATCGGCACTTGTGGATCGCTACGGATGTAGTCCAGTTCGGCCTTGGATACACGCGGGTGCTCCTCGGGCCGGTGGTAAAGCAGCAGCCAAAATGCGAGCCAGACGAAACCTGAAGCGCCGGTAATCAGAAACGCCCAGCGCCAACCCCAGTGAATCGCGATCGACGGGACGATCAGGGGAGTGACGATGGCTCCGAGGTTTGACCCGGCGTTAAAAATTCCTGTAGCCAGCGCCCGCTCCTTTTTGGGAAACCATTCCGCGACAGTCTTGATGCTGGCCGGGAAAACGCCTGACTCCCCGAATCCCAATGCCGACCGGGCGACAAGAAAGCTGGTAAAAGAGCTGCCCAGTGCATGCCCCATAGAAGCCAGGCTCCAGAAGACTATGGACAGCGCGTATCCCAGCCGCGTACCCAGCCGATCGATAACCCGGCCGACCACCAACATGCCGACCGCATAAGCCCCCTGGAAGGCAAGCACCAGATTGCCGAAGTCGATGTCGTTCCATCCCAGATCGTGTTGCAGTGGGCCTTTGAGGATTCCCAGGACCTGGCGGTCCATGTAGTTTTTTGTGGTTCCAAAGAGCAGGAGAGCACAGATGATCCAGCGGAAATAGCCGACCGGTGACGATGTCTCAGGCTTTACCGCCGCCGAATCCGCCGAGGGCACCCGGTTCGCGGAGCTAGCGGTTCGGTCCATGGTTGGGATTGTAGCGTTTACGTCTTACGTCCGGCTTCCAATCCGGAAGATCCCTGATCGAATCCGCGCTGAACGTTGACCACGCCAAACTGCCGGTCTTCGCCCTCGCGGTGCGCCGCCATCGCCCAGAGAAAGCAAATGCGATGACCCGGAACCGAGACGTTTGGATGATACCCGCTGGGCATCAGCACGGCGTCGCCATCGCGTACGACGGTGACGATCTCCGGATAGTCAGTACGGTTATACACAAGTTGAATGCCGAATGCCGGGTCGGGCATATCGAAATACACGTACATCTCTTCCAGCATCTTGGCGTGCTCATGCGGAGGCCAGCTCGTCCAGTTGCCAGGTTCGGAGATGGTGAAACCGGCGACCAATCTTCCCGCTTCGATGTTCTTTGCTAGCAGCATGTGCAGCTGGCGGGACGATCCCGATCCGCCGGTGGTGAATTTTAAGCCAGGATCGTTTTCGACTTGAGAGAAACGTACAACCTGAAACGGATAATGCCTGGAAACCTCAGCTGAAAACTCGGCGATATCCACACCGGAGGGGGTAGAGATCTTCACTGAAGAATCGCGCGGAATATAGATTGCGTCGTATTGTCCCAGGGAGATTTCTTTGGCTTCCGTCGTTACCGTGGCATGGCCCGAGAGGACGATCAATCCGGTCTCGCGTTCCCCGGTCGAAAAGGATTCCTCAGGCTTTGCGGCATTCAGGATAATGCGTCCGTAGGCCAGATGTTTCATGGAACTATTTCCAGGAGTAATGGAGACGTAGCGTCCGGTATGCGCGTGCGTCTTGCGAAAGATTATTTGATCGCTCCCGTCGTCCACCTGGGTGTCCATTAGAAACTCCCTTGCAACAAATACTGCGAATGGAGCGCGTTCCTACTCGCAACTACGGCTGGATGCTTGTGAGATTGCGATTCGAACCAGCTTCAGTTGTTACACCGGCAGAGCAGCACCGCTGCCAATCGAGCAGTAAAATTCATCGTTCTGAGTCGTCCAACCTAGAAATCCTTTCAAGTATAGAAATCGGGTTGTAGCTGTCAAACCATAAAAATTGAAGTTTGATTTCAGCCAGACTCAACGGAAGTAGGCGCTAACCTAGAGGGCATCCAACTGCTGCCAGACCGAAGGTTCGACAGGGATGCCGTTGGCCAGGTTATCCCTTCGCGTGATCAGGACTTTGTAACCGGGATAGCGTATGCGTTCTCCCCGAGAATTCGGCGGGAGTTGGAAATACTCAATGACTTGATCGGCAATCTGGGAGACGCTGTTCGTTCGCTCCAGCAAGGCAACGTCGAATGCGAGGAAGACCTGTGACTGGCCATTCTCGCGACTCGGATCGGCGGTAATCTGGTGGGTGGCCTTTCCTCCCGAGAGCATTGCGGCCAGAAGATCCAGCATCAATGCCAGGCCTGAACCTTTCCAGAACCCGATAGGCAGCGGGCGATTCGATGCCTCGATCTCTCCCGGAACTCGAGTAAGCCGGCCTTCCTGGTCAAATCCGCCATCGACGGGCAGCAATTCACCACGCGCCCGATAGGAAGAGAGCGCGCCGTAGGAGAATTGCGACATTGCCATGTCGAGCACAACGTGTCCATCCGAGCGGGGAACTGCAATCACCAGCGGATTGTTGCCAACCCGTGGATCCGAGGCGCCCCATGGTGGAAGATTGGGTAATGTATTCGTCCAGCATATTCCGATAACGCCCGCGTCGGCGGCTTTCCAGCCATAACTGCCGCCGCGCATCCAGTGGTTAGTATTCGCCAGTGCCACGCAGCCCATGCCGTATTCGCGAGCGAGAGCGATGCTGCGCTCCATGCAATGCCAGGCATTCAGATTGCCCGGTCCGAGGTTTCCGTCCCAACGCTCCAGTGGCCCAGAGGCCGTGACTAACGCCGGCACAGCGTGAACGTCAATGTACCCATTACGTATCATGGAGACGAATCTTGGAAAGCGGTTCAGTCCGTGCGAGTAGACGCCATCGCGGGTCGTGTCTGCGAAAAGCTGAGCACTGAGGCGGGCCGCCCCAGGTTCAAATTCCAACTTCAGCAATACTCGCAACAGAGCATCGAAAAGATCCTGATAAGGGACGCGAAACATCGACTCTGTCTCCGATTTGATTTGACAGCGCGAATTGAGTGTCGGGTGCCAGCATAGCAGGCAGGCTGCGCGCTGCGTCCCAGACCTGTCGCCTCAGTCTGTTTAGTTCAACTTAATGTTGTCTTAAGTTTTTAGACGTTGACCTTTGAGTCGAAGCTTTTGTAGTCTGCGACGCTGGCTTGATACGGAAAAAATGCGGCGCAGTAGTGTGCGACAAACAACAGGATAATCGTAAAGAAGTAAAAACCAAAGGGACAGGGAACTCATGATCAACCGATACCGAAGGGTGGCTGGACTGCTGCTGGCCGTGGGGATAGTGCTGCTCGCCCTGCCGCTGCAGGCGCAGAAGCAACCGAAAGAATTCACCAAATGGCCGGCTGGGAGTTCGCCGCAGGAAATTGGTAAGCGGGTTGCGGAACGGTTGCTGGAAATTCCGCACTCAAACTTCGGCCGTCCCGGTCCGCCGCCTTTTATTACCTATCCCGAAGTGGCCACCTGGTACGGCGCGCTGACGTTTGCTCAATTGAGCGGCGATAAGGACCTCGAGGCCCGCCTGATCAAGCGTTTTCAGCCCATCTTTGCTGAAGAGTCAAATTTAATCCCGGTACCGGACCATGTGGACAGGAGCGTGTTCGGCGCCGTGCCGCTCGAAATTTACATCCAGACCAAAGAGCAAAAGTATCTCGATCTGGGCAAGAACTCAGCGGACAAACAGTGGGAAGATCCGACCCCAGACGGGTTGTCTTCGCAGACCCGGTACTGGATCGACGATATGTACATGATCATCATCCTGCAACTCCAGGCGTACCGGGCGACGGGCGACTCGAAGTACATGGATCGCGCGGCGCTTGAGATGACCACCTATCTCGACAAGCTGCAACAGCCGAACGGCCTCTTCTATCACGCACCCGATGTGCCGTTCTACTGGGGACGGGGAGACGGCTGGGTAGCGGCGGGCATGGCGGAGATGTTGCGCTCGCTACCCGAAAATCATCCACGGCGCGCGCGAATTATGGAGTCGTATCGCAAGATGATGAAATCGTTGCTGCAGTATCAAGGTAAGGATGGAGTCTGGCGCCAGCTGATCGACCACCCCGAGTCCTGGCCGGAGACTTCCTCGACCGGGATGTTCACGTTTGCCATGATTACCGGAGTCAAGAACGGATGGCTGGACAAGAAAACATATGGCAAGGCGGCGCGTAAAGGATGGCTGGGGCTGATCAGTTATCTGGAGCCGAACGGCGATCTCCGCAACGTGTGCCAGGGCACAGGCAAGAAGAACGACTTGCAGTACTACTTCGACCGCCAGCGGCTCACCGGCGACCTGCATGGGCAGGCGCCAATCTTGTGGTGTGCTTCGGCGTTCCTGCGCTAACCGCTGAGTGAAGAGATGAGATCAGAAGAATTCCGCAGCCGTCTTCGGGGCGTGATCGCCTTTCCGGTCACGCCCTTTAAACCGGATTTATCGCTGGACCTTGCGGGACTTCGGAAGAACGTTGATCAGCTTCTCCGCCATCCCATCGCGGCCATCGTGGCCGCGGGCGGTACGGGGGAAATGTATTCGCTGACACCTGCCGAACACCAGGCGGTGGTGAAGGCCATTGTGGAGGAAGTGCAGGGCAAGATTCCGGTCATCGCTGGTACGGGTTTCAACCGCCAAATGGCGATCGAACTGGCGCAGCAATCCGCCCAGGCGGGCGCGGACGGAATCCTGGCCCTGCCGCCGTACTATCCAAACGCTGACGAAGAGGGGCTCGCGGGATACTACGCGGCGATTGGTGCCGCCACTGCTTTGGGCCTGTTCGTTTACAGTCGTGACTGGGTAAAGCCGTCTCCTGAGTGGGTCGAACAGCTGGCGCGCAGGATTCCGACACTCATCGCCTGGAAAGACGGGCAGGGCGATCCGGTCTGCTACAAGAAGATCATGGATCGTGTCGGCGACCGGCTGTACTGGATCGGCGGTGCCGGCGATGCCTGGGTGCCTGCCTACTACAAGATCGGCATCCGCACTTACACCTCGAGCATTGCGACCGTTGCGCCCAAACTCTCGCTCCGTCTGGATGAACTTGCCTCCGCCGGAGATTCCCCCGACCTGGCCGAGTTGATGAACGAATACGTGAATCCGCTCTATGCGATTCGGGCGCGCCGAAAAGGGTACGAGGTTTCGGTCATGAAAGAGATGATGAACCTGATCGGCCTTGCCGCCGGCCCGGTTCGCCCTCCCCTCCCGAAGGTGCGCCCCGAGGAAGTCGCGGAGATCAAAGCGCTGCTGGAAAAGTGGAAGCCTTTCTTATCGTAATCAGTTCTTGTAAGTATCGCAGCCGCAACGCGGCGCAAGATTAGAGCCGAGGGCGTAAGCCCTGGGTCAGTCGAACAAACTCATTAAGCCCTGAAAGGGCGTAAGAGAGCCGGCACCACAGATTCCGCCGCACCGAGGCAGACCCATTGTCGGACACTTTCCCACCCTTTCGCTGGACTGCATACTCCCTATGATGCCCTCCCGAGTCCGCTGGAAGGTCCTCGCCTGGCTCTGCAGCCTTTCTGCCCTCACCTATATCGGACGGGTCGGCATCATCCAGGTTCAGGACCACATCGAACTGGACCTTCACCTGACCCCTCAGAAATTTGCCTATGCCTTTTCTGCGTTCTCCTTGGCGTATGCGCTATTCGAAATACCCAGTGGCTGGCTGGGCGACAAGTTCGGGCCGCGTAAAATTCTGATCCGCATAGTCCTGTGCTGGATCGCCTTCACCGCTCTAACGGGTCTGGCCTGGGGTTTGGCTAGTCTCATCGTGTTCCGATTTCTTTTCGGAGCTGGCGAAGCGGGAGCATTCCCCAACATCAGCCGGGCATCACGCGAGTGGTTTCCATTCAGAGAACGAGGCTTCACCCAAGGGATGGTGTGGCTATTCGCTCGTTGGGGCGGCGCCGCCGCACCTCTCCTGATGATGGTTTTGGCTTACCCCTTGGGATGGCGAGGTGGGTTCGTGCTCATGAGCATTCTCGGGGGCGTCTGGCTTTGGGAATTCGACTCGCGCTACAAGGATTCACCCCATTCGGACCTGGCCGTGAACGAAGCCGAGCGTGCCCTCATCACGGAAGGACGCAAGGATGCGGGGCAGGCCGCTCCCCTTTCCTGGAGGACAATGCTTCTCAGCCCGACTCTGTGGGCACTTAGCTTGATGTATTTCTGCAGCAACGCCGGCTGGTCATTCTTCACCTCCTGGATTACGCCCTATTTACGAAACGATCTTCACCTGTCAGGAGTCGGACTTGTCCTGGCTTCGGGTACGCCTCTTTTTTTCGGTGGAGCTGCTTGCCTGTTGGGCGGCTTCCTCACGGATCGGCAAGTGCGGCTTTGGGGACCGCGTTGGGGACGTACCCTGCAAGGCGTGATCGCTTATGGACTCGGCGCCGTCTTCATGCTGGTTAGCGTTGCGCTTACCCCCGGTCACATCGGCCTGGCGTTCGCGTCACTGTGTCTGTCTTCATTTGTAAAGGATTTTGGAATGGCCGCGAGTTGGTCCACCACGATTGATATCGGACAGCGCTACTCCGGCACGGTTGCGGGTTTCATGAACACGATCGGCAACCTCGGCCAGGTCATCAGCATACCGGTGGTCGCATGGCTGGCGGTGCTGGCGGGCGAGCCGGGCCATCCTAGTTGGAAGGTCAGCCTTTATTTCAACGCTGCGATGTTCTTCGTTGCGGCGTTGTCCTGGCTATTTGTGAACCCCAGACGCGTCATCGTTTATGCCGCGCCACGTCATGACGGGGAGCCTGCTACTTGAGCGTGCTCGCCCCCGCCTGGGCACAGATTCCGTCGTGATCGCTGCTGTCGCCGGAAACGCCGATTGCACCTACAATTTGACCGTCCATGACGAGCGGGACGCCGCCTTCGATTGGTACTGCTCCAGGCAGACCAAGAATGCGGAGCCCGGCGCCGCCGCCCGCTACCGCGTCCTGGAACACTTTGCTGGGACGCTTGAACCGTACTGCCGTGCGAGCCTTCTCGATCGCCAGGTCCGCGCTTCCGATCTGCGTATTGTCCATCTTCTCGTAGTACACCAGCACGCCGCCGGTATCGACCACTGCCATGGCCATCTTCCAATTGCCCTTCCGCGCTTCATCGAGAGCAGTGGCCGCCGCTTTCTTGGCATTCTCGACAGTGACCGAGGGGCCATACGGGATGGGCATCTGGGCCAGCGCGCTCACGGTGCAAAATACTGCGAGCAGCGCCACCAGAAACTTGAGTAATCGCAGAGACATGGGACTCCTCCTCGAACTTCGCACATGCGATCGGCCGGAAATCCTGCATGAGGGTGCGACCGGCCGGAGACTAGTAGCCTTTCACTTTGATGACGAAGTAGGTGAATTGAGGCGAACCATCGAGCAAGAGCTGATGGGGCACTTGGGGAGGAATGCGAACGACATCGCCCGCCGACAGTTTGCGCTTGATGCCGCCTTGAATGCTCCCGTTGCGCTTTTCGTGTGGCTCGGTGACTTCACCACCCACCATGGTGCCACCCAACAGAAGGGTCGCCGAGCCGGATTGCACAAAGAACACGTCGGCCTGATTCTCGTGCCATTCCACGACGCCATCTGCCTGGCGCCGGGAGAGCATGAACGTATCCTGGGGAAAATCCGCCAGGCGGCGCACTGACATGTGATGAGAACTCGCATCGGCTTCGGTTTTCAGCGTCAGCCCAATGTCCTTGAGGGACGCGCCTGTCCACTGCTGGAAACCGTCCGGCATCTTTTCCTCCGCGCTGACCATCAGAAGAGCGATCGCGAGCAAGCCCATCAGCCCGAATACCTTCATCTACTCACCTCGACGATTGTTGCATGCAGTCCACATCCGCGATGCCCCGCAAACTATAAGAATCGCACTCCTGGAGTGTCAATTCGTAAAAACTGATTCTGACTTTGAGTCGAACTAAACAAACCCAGCTTGCGTCCCAGCCTATACTCTTTGTCGATCGAACGAAACGGTGAATGCTGGGATCAGGCATCCGCGCCCGGCCCCACGGCCACGACGAAATAGCTGGCGGCAGTCGAGCCGACATTCTTGATTCCATGCTCATCGTTCGAATGAACAAAACCCACGCCGCCTGGACCCAGACGATAGCTGGCTCGGTTGACCGTGAGCTCCACCGTGCCTTCACGAATGAGCCACATCTCGGAGTGCAGGTGACGGTGCGGAGCGTGAGGAGCGGTGCCGGCCGGAAGGGTGGTCTCGTGCACCTCCAACGCCTCACCGGTAGCCAACTTGCCCTTGAGGACGTGGCGCATTTCGGCATGGTCGAGAGTTTGCACGGCCAGCTTGTCAAACGGATAATCCGCCGAGGGCAGGGAATTGCCGGCTTCGGCGAGAGCGTTCAGCGCGGCCGCGGCCGGCAAGAGTCCGGGAAGCATAATGCACACTTCACGCCGTGTGATGGTCATATGCAGCCTCTCGTGAATGATATGGTGAAATCCGCTCGGCATCATACCAGAGGTTTTATCGCTGGAAATATTGTGTAGGGTAGACTGGCAATCCTCGAGGAGGATGGTGAACGAACCAAAACAGTTGCTGGACGAGCGGGAGCGCATTCAGCCGGATCGAGGTCCGACTGGTGCAAACCGGCAAACGGAACTTCGGCCAGGGGCCGTGCAAGTTGCCGCAACAGCTTTTGTCGTCTTGTTCTGCATTGTGGGTCTTGCGTTGTGGGGGCTGCCTTTCTATTACGACTTCATGGTGCAGCAGTTCGGGTGGACGCGCGCACAGGTCACATCGGGAAATGCGCTGAGCAAGTTGGTTGTGGGACCGGTCTTTGGATTTATCGCAGGCTGGATCATTGATCGCTTTGGCCCGCGCCGCGTCATGATGGCCGGCATCCTCATGGCTGGCGGAGCGCTGGTGGGACTGGGTTGGGTCTCGACCCTCGGAATGTTCTACTTCTTCTACTTCTTCAATGCTCTCGGCTACGTTTGCGGAGGGCCACTGCCGAACCAGGTTCTGTTATCGCGTTGGTTCGACAAGTCTCGCGGCAAGGCCATGGGCTTCGCGTACCTGGGAATCGGGATCGGAGGCGCGACCGTACCCTGGATCTCGCATGCACTGATACAGCATTTCGGCTGGCAATCAGCTTTGCGATTGCTAGGTGTGTTGATCATTCTGGTTTCCTTTCCTTTGGCGTTCTTTGTGAAGGAGGCGCCCTCCCCACTCACCTCGGAGCGGAGAGTGAGCGGATCCGTGGAAGTCATGGGAGCATTCAAAAGCCTTCCGTTCTACCTGCTCACGTTCGGCAGTATGTGTTCGATTGCGGCGGTTAGCGGGACACAGCAGAATCTCAAACTTTTCCTGAGTCTCGACCGTCACTTCAGCCAGGGCGATGCCGCGCGAGTTTTGTCGCTCGTGCTGTCGTTCAGTATCGTGGGGCGACTGCTGATGGGGTGGCTGGCCGATCGCTTTTCGAAAAAATATGTAATGCTGCTGACCTACTTGCTAGTCGCAGCCGGCATCCCGTTTCTGTTCCTGTCCCATTCGCAAGCAGTCCTCTATGCGGCGGCGGCAGTGTTTGGGATCGGACTCGGTGGCGACTACATGATCATTCCCCTGATGACCGCTGAAATTTTCGGCATGCAGGTTCTGGGAAGGTTGCTGGGAGTAATCCTGACCGCCGGCGGCATCGCCGAAGCCGTGTCGCCGTGGCTTACCGGACGCTTGCGCGACGCGACCGGAAACTATTCTGAAGGCTGTTTCGTGCTGGTGGGTATCGCGTTGCTCGGGGCTACAGTCGTGGCGGGTTTACCGCAGCGGCGGAAGACAGCATGAGTCAAAAAGCCATTCTGCGCCTTGGAACCGTGAAGAACGTGGCGAGTTTTAAGGAGCACTTGCATTCGCTTGGTTTGACGATCCCCTGTGATGACGAACTCTTGAAAGGTCCCGCGTCCCCCTTGCGCCAACCTCTCGTTAGCGGTGATATTAAAATCGGTAACCGGATCGTCGTGCATCCGATGGAAGGCTGGGACGGCTCTCCGGACGGCAACCCGTCCGAGAACACGATTCGACGCTGGCGGCGCTTCGGCCGCAGCGGCGGGAAATTGATCTGGGGAGGGGAAGCGGTTGCCGTCTCGCACGAGGGGCGGGCCAATCCCAATCAACTTATGGCCGCGGCGCATACGCAAGAAGGCTTGTCCAGGCTGCGCGCCACATTGATCGAGGAACACCGGCTCACCACTGGCACCGACGACGGCTTGTCGATCGGTTTGCAGCTGACAGATTCTGGTCGCTACAGCCGTCCCAATGCGCACGGCCGGCCCGAGCCGCGCATTCTCTATCACCACCCGTTCCTGGATCGGCGGCTGGGGCTGCCTGCTGAGTTTCCCGTCCTGACGGACGCGGAAATAGAGGCCATCATTGACAACTTCCATCGTGCCGCGATGATGGCCTGGAAGCTGGGCTTCGACTTCGTGGACATCAAACATTGTCACGGCTACCTCGGCCACGAATTTCTCAGCGCGCACACCCGCGTCGGCCGTTATGGAGGAAGTTTCGAGAATCGAACTCGATTTCTGCGCGAGGTGGTGCAGGGTATTCGTTCGATCGCTCCAGGACTGAAGATTGCCGTCCGCCTTTCAGCCATCGACAGCGTTCCGTTTCATCCCGATCCGGCGAAATCATCAAATGAAAAGCCCGGAGAAGGTATTCCCGAACCCTACGAGAACGAAATCCCGTACCGCTGGGGGTTTGGCGTGAATCGGCTTGAGCCGACCGAGTCCGACCTGAATGAGCCCGTGCACTTTCTGGCTCTGCTTGAGAAGCTTGGGATCCGGATGGTAAATATCACGGCCGGCAGTCCCTACTACAACCCGCATCTCCAGCGGCCCGCGCTCTATCCGCCTTCGGATGGATATTTGCCCCCCGAAGACCCGCTCGTGAGCGTGGCGCGCCAGATGGGAGCGACGCAGCGTTTGAAGCAACAATTTCCCAGCCTGATTTTCGTCGGGACCGGTTACAGCTACCTGCAGGATTTCCTGCCGCACGTCGCCCAGGCTGCCCTGCGCGAAGGTTGGGTCGACTTGGTGGGATTGGGACGAATGGTGCTGACCTATCCCGAATTGCTATGGGACGCAGCCGAAGGACGCACGATTGAGCGGAAACGCATTTGCAGAACGTTTAGCGATTGTACGACCGCTCCACGTAAAGGATTGCCTTCGGGATGTTATCCGCTGGACAGTTTCTACAAAGATTCTGAACTGATGACGCAACTAACTCTCGCGAAGAAACATTAAGGCTACTGGTGAATCTGGAGATTCAGATCTAGAGATAAGGGGATGAACATAGCAGCCCTCATCGACCGGCGGCAGCTTCGGCGAAAAGTACAAGGAATCGCCGCGGCTTTGTTGCCTTACCAGTCGAATGGAAGCGTGGCTGTAGAGGCATTCCAACAGCACTTGATTGCGACTCATCACGCCGGACTGATGAACGCAGTCAATATGGACACGGGCTATGTCAACTATTTGAGCGAGCCGGAAAAGCGCGATGTGCTGCGCTGGACAGTTGAAGCCCTGGGAAAGGATGTACCCTTTGTGGCCGGAGCCTATATCGAAAATCAAACCGGCGACATCGTTGCTCTTTACCGGCAGCAGATGGATTCGATCGTTCAGGCCGGCGGTATTCCGATCGTGTTCCAGACGGCACGGCTGTGTAGTCTGTCGTCCAAGGAGAAGGCGGTGGTTTATCAGACTGCGTGTCGGGGATATCCCGATGTGCTGGCTTTTGAGTTGGGCACAATGTTCGCGCCCAATGGAGAAATCTTTGATGAGGACACAGTCCGTCGCCTGATGGATATTCCTGAGATCAAGGGGATGAAGCATTCGTCCCTCGACCGCCTGGTCGAACTCAAGCGCCTGGCTCTGCGTGACCAACAACGGCCAGAATTCCGCATCTACACGGGAAACGATCTGGGCATCAACATGATCGAGTACGGCTCGGACTATCTTCTCGGCCTCGCCAGTTTCGCTCCGGAAAAGTTCGCTGAACGTGACCGCTTGTGGGAGGCTGGCGATCCGACGTACTACGCGCTCTCAGACGCACTGCAGTATTTGGGAAATGTTGCCTTTCGCGTCCCGGTTCCGGCTTACAAGCACTCTGCGGCGGTGTTTCTGCATATGGCCGGACGAATTCCGACCGACCGGGTGCATCCCAGAAATCCAAAACGTCCTGCGTGGGAAGCCGAAATATTGCAAGACTGTGCGGGCCGGTTGGGTTGCGGCTAGTTTCAGGGTTTATCGAGCGACACAGAGACCGCGCCGCCATTGCGCGCAGCGCGATAGATCGCTTCCACCAGCGCAATACTTCGTCGTCCTTCGCGGCCGTCGCAGACCGGAGTTGTGTTCCGCTCAATCGCCTGAAGAAAATCCTCAAACAGCGCTTGATGTCCGCGAACGTCGCTGACCAATGCTGAAGACGCGCTCTGGTTTTCATCCGGCGCGGCCGCACTGGTGATGCACTGCGGATGCCGGAGGTTTGCCGCCAGAATACGATCTTGCTCGAGAATCACGGTGCCCTCGGTGCCGGTGATCTCCACGCGTCGCGGATATCCCGGGAAGGCGGCAGTCGTCGCCTGGATAACGCCCAGCGCGCCGCTGGCAAACTCAAGCACCGCGATCGCGGTGTCTTCAACTTCAATGGCGTGAAGCGCTGTTGCCGTCCGCGACTGCACTCGAACCACATCACCCAGCAGCCATAGCAGCAAATCCACGGTATGCACGGCCTGATTGATCAATGCGCCGCCACCATCCATCGCGATCGTCCCCCGCCATCGCGAGCCGCTGTAATAGTCTGGCGGTCGATACCATTTCACCCTGGCATCGGCCAGGAGAGGTCTGCCCACGACGCCGGCGCTGATCCACTCGCGTAGTTCGCGAATGCCAGGCTTCACGCGGTCCTGAAACATGACGCCCAGCTTTACGCCGGCGCGGTCTGTCGCTTCGATGAGATCGTCTGCGCGCCTGGTGCTGATATCGATTGGCTTCTCGGTCAGCACATGCAGGCCGCGCTGCGCGGCCGCGATGCACTGGGTAGCGTGCAGCCCGGACGGGCTTCCAATCGCTACCAGATCCATCGGCCGATGCGCCAGGAATGCCTCAAAGTCCAGATACGGAGTCCCGCCGTGCTCGCGGCAAAGACCGTTAAGTTTGCTGGCGTTGGTCCCGTAGATAGCTGCGATTTCAACTCCGGCGATCCCACGAACCGCACGTGCGTGGGTGTCGGTAATATTCCCGCCGCCGATCAATCCGATGTGAGTTGCCATCTGGTGCGGCGTCTCTACTCTTGCAACTCTGCGCCCGGCCCCACGGCGACGACAAAGTATTGGGCTGGCGTGGTGCCTACATTCCTGATCCCATGCTCCTCGTTCGAGGCGACAAACCCGACGGAGCCAGGCTCCAAGCGGAAGTTCTTGCCGTTGACAGTCAGTTCAATCGTGCCTTCGCGAATGAGCCACATCTCGGAGTGGGGATGATGATGGGTGGTGGCCGTCGGCGCGCCGCCCGGAGGCAGCGTGGTCTGGTGCACTTCAATACCCTCGCCCGTAGCCAACTTTCCGCGCAACATCATCCGGACCTGGGCATTGTTGTTGGCCACGTGCGGCGGCGCCTTGTCAAAGGAAAATGCTCCCGAGGCCAGGGACTTGTCTTGTGCGAAGGCTTGTTCGGCGGCGACTGGCAAAAGTCCGGGAAGCAGAAAACAGATCTCACGTCGGGTAATAGACACGGTGCATCTCCTGGGGAAGATCGGCGAAGCCCGATTTCGGTCGGCATCATAGCAGAGCCTCCTGGCTGGCTTACCATGAGGAAATTGTGAAGGTTGATTTCACAAAATCTAAACGGACGTTCGCTAGCAACCGCAGGCGATGTTGGTGTAGCCTGCTGTTCGACTGACGGTTGGAGGGGACCAGTGAGAGGTATGATCAGAACACATTTTCCTCGCCTGTCAGGCAGCGTCCTGATCGCTGTCTTTGTGTGCATGTCCGCACCAATTGCAAGCGCCCAATCGACCGACCTGATGGGGATTGCCCATGTAGCTCTGCGAGTGAATGACCTGCAGAAATCCCGCGACTTCTACAACACACTGGGCTTCGAGGAAGCGTTTTCATTTACCGACGCGGGCAAAGTGTCGGTCTCCTATGTCAAAGTCAATGATCGTCAGTTTATCGAGTTGATCCCTCGTACCAGCGAGTCACAACCCGGCGGCATATTGCACACATGTTTCGAGGTGGCCGATATCGAATCGCTCCACAACGCTTACGTAGCCGCGGGATTGCAACCTACTGAACCCAAAAAAGCCCGTGCCGGCAATCTGTTGTTTGTCATGCATGGCCCGGACAACCAGTTGCTGGAGTACACGCAATATTTGCCTGATTCATTACATTCTCAGGATCACGGTAAACACCTATCACCGCGCCGGATTTCGAGCCACCTGCTGGCGACGACGACCGCGGCCAAAGATCTGGCAGGGGAGCGCTCGTACTACACCGTCAAACTGGCATTCAAGAGCGCGGGCCACGATGGGAACGAGATGGACATTCCCGGGAAGTCGGGTGACCAAGTAGAGCTCCAGGTTGACACGCCCGATGCCAAGCCTCGCGTGATGTTCGCGGTAAGCAATATTCGGCAGACGGCGCGCGATCTAAGCCGTCGTGGACTCAGAGTACAAAAGAACCGTCACGCCGTTTCCGTCACCGATCCCGACGGCACTGTCATGGTATTTGTCACTCGTCATGGCGTTTAGACTAATATGATCTGCCAGTTTGGTCCGACGATTCGGAGGCCAATGAGACGCTGCTCCCTGCTTCTATTCCTTGCTGCCGCCAGTTCGCTGCTTGCGCAACAAACGCGCGTGCCCGAAATCCCTTTTCGTTCGATTCCCGGGTTTCTGAAGCTCTCCCCGGATTTGTCTTTGGGCGAAGTCGCCGGCGTTGCCGTCAATTCCAAAGGCCACGTCTTTGTTTTCTCGCGTGGCCACACCAATGGCCCCGCCTACGGCGCGGCTGCGGCGCAACTCCTGGAGTTCGATGCGCACGGCATATTTCGGCGCGAGGTTGGCCACAACCTGTACGCCTGGTCATTTGCGCATTCGGTGAAGGTCGACAAGGATGACAACATCTGGGTCGCCGACAAAGGCTCCGACATGGTCATCAAGTTTGATCCGGAGGGCCGTGTCGCCATGGTCTTGGGGCGCAAGCTGGAAGCCTCCGACGAAGGCACGGAGCCGTTAAAACATCCCAGGCCGCCACTGCCGCCGGTGGACGGAATGTTTCGCCAGGTTACCGATATGACCTGGGACGCCGCCGGCAACACCTACATCAGCGACGGCTACATTAATTCACGCATTGCAAAGGTCGACAAGAACGGCAACTGGCTTAAGTCGTGGGGTGAACCGGGAGACCAACCCGGGCAACTCAATACTCCGCACAGCATCGCAGCCGATGCGGAGGGAAATGTGTACGTGGCGGACCGCGGCAACCGCCGCATTCAGGTATTCGACGGTGATGGGAGATTTCTCCGGCAGATTGTGATTGATGTGCCCTTCGATCCCAACACGCGCCCGGCCATCGGGAACAAACCGCAACTGCCAATCAGCGGAAACCAGGCAATGGCGCCAGGCGCACCGTGGGCGATATGCATCACGCCTCCGCCTCATCAGGTCTTATACAGCTCAGACGGCTATCCCGGCCGAATCTACAAGCTCACTCTCGACGGAAAGATTCTTGGCGTACTGGGAGAGTCCGGCAAGCAGCTCAAACAATTTGGCTGGATCCATGAGATCGCGTGCCCGTCAGAAAACGAACTCTTCGTGGGCGAGCTGCTGAACTGGCGCGTGCAGAAGCTGGTTCTCTCACCGGTTCACTAGCTGGCGGTCAAGAGGTGCGCCTGGTCACGGCCGTGAAGCCGGAGCCGGCTTGGCTGCCGCGACGGGAGAGCCCGTGCCTTCTGTCAAAACCACAATCTGGTTGGCCTTGCCGCCGGGAAAAACTTCCCGCTGCCCACCCGGCCACTGCACCTCAATGCGCTGATAGCTTGTTTCATCAGCGAGGCCCACGTGTACTCGCGGATCGTTCTGCGAAAGAAAGCTGGCTCCGGTTTGGATCTCGCCCGACATCCGACGGTCGCCGACGTAAACGTACACTCGCGCTCCCACTGCATCCCGATTGCTCTTGGTCCCGACGCACCGGACCATCAGCCAATTCTTCTTGGTAGCAAAATTTTTCAGCAGGCTGGGGCGTGTATCGAGGTTATTGATCACCACTTCGAGCGATCCGTCGTTGGCCAGGTCTCCTACCGCTAACCCTCTTGACGCCCAGGGCTCACTGATGCCGGGCCCCGCGCTGTTCGACAGGTCTTTGAATTTGCCACCGCCCGCGTTCCAGTAAAACAACCTTGGCTGATGGTACTTATAGTTCAGCGGGCCCCGCTCGACCTCGGGGTACACGTGTCCGTTGACCATTACAATGTCCTTGCGGCCATCGTTATCGACGTCGAGGAATTGAATGCCCCAGCCCAGATACTGGGTGTGTGCACCCAGTCCAGATTCGTACACCCGGTCGGTAAATGTGCCGTCGCCATTGTTGTGGTAAAGATTGGGCACGTCGTCGCTGAAGTTGGTTTTGGCAATATCAACGAATCCGTCTTCGTCATAGTCGGAAGCGGTCACGCCCATGCCGGCCTGCTCCTGTCCCGCATCACTCAGCGCCACGCCAGAAGCAACGCCGACCTCTTCGAAGGTGCCATTCTTCCGGTTGTGATAAAGCAGGCTGGGCCTTGAGTCGCAGGACATGTACAAATCGGGATAGCCATCGTTGTCGAAGTCCGACGCGAGCACCGTGAATCCGTAGCAACCCGTAGGTTTGCCGATTCCGCTCGACATCGAAACGTCGCTGAATTTTCCCCGGCCATCGTTGTGAAACAGAAAGCTGCGCCCCGAAGGCAAGCCACGTGGGCCGCACATTACCGGCATGCCTTTCCACTGACAATATCCGCCTGATCCGGGCTCTGGAATTTTGTCGCGATCAAATTCAACGTATCCCGTGACCGCCAGATCGAGTTTGCCGTCGAGGTCATAGTCGAAGAACGAACAGCCCGTGTCCCATCGGACCGTGTCGGATTTTAGTCCCGCCGCCTCGGTGACATCCTTGAACGTTCCATTGCCCTCGTTGTGATAAAGAACGCTGTGGCCGTAATAGGTAACGAAAAGATCTTCGTAGCCATCATTGTCGTAGTCACCGGCGCAAACCCCCTGACCCCATCCAACTTTTCCCAAGCCGGCTTTCTGCGTGATGTCCACGAAATGCATGTTTCCGGTATTGCGATAGAGATGGCTGATTGATTTCTCGCCACGCCCTTTGCCGTCCATGGTGGTGGCATTGACCAGCAGAATGTCCATCAGGCCGTCGTTGTCGAAGTCGAATATCGCTACACCGTCGCCGGTAGTTTCGAGGATGTAGCGCTTGTTGTCCGCGTCTCCGGAGACGTTCTCGGCAGTCAGTCCGGCCTCGGACGCAACGTCCCTGAAGTCGACTGTGGGCGGAGAGAGACTAGCCTGGGCCGGCGGCTCGGATGGCGTGGTCTGGGAGAATTGAGGTGCCGTCAGAAGACAGACCAGCACGCCGGTTTGCAGCATCCGCAGCATGGACGAACAAACTTCTTTCATTTCGTTGCTTTGATGATTCGTCTCGAAAACGAGGGTCTTCCCGGCCAGGATGATTTCGAGTGTGTGCGTCAACAAACTATCATAGCGGGCCCGACTGCTGAACGGTCCGGAGTGCCCGGCTTGCGCCTCCCGGGTACCTTTCGTGGTGCGATGCGAGGTGGCAAAGGGAACGTCTGGGGATGAGGCATGCGAGGCTAAACCACGGTGGGCGATGGACAGAGCGATACCCGCACCGCCGCGAGAATACTCGCTGCCGGCGCTTTTCATTGGCAGTGGAATTGTCAGCGATTACGAGTCCCAGCGATATCTTTCAGTTTTATCAAAGAGACAATTCAGAAGAACTCCGTTGACACCAATTTTCTTGTGATGTTACCTACCTAAGCAATTAAGGAAAACGCTGGCAATAGTCTTTTTCTGTTAGCGGTCGGTTCGAATCCTCATCGTGGAGGTGGGCTCATGATCCCTAGAAGGGTCATGCTGTTTAGCGTGCTATTGCTGGTTCTCGTGGTGAGTGCCTCAAGCGCCTGGGCGCAATTCACCAGCGGCATCGAGGGGACGGTGACTGATCCCACCGGCGCAGTTTTGTCCGGGGCCACGGTCACCATCAAAAGTGAGGACACCGGCTCATCTCAGACATTCCAGACCGGCGACTCAGGATCATTCCGCTTCACCACTCTGCCTTCGTCGACCTTCACAGTGACTGCTTCGGCTCAAGGTTTTAAGACTACCGTGCAGGAACACGTTCGCCTGAACGTAGCCGAAACCAAGACCCTCAACATTCGTATGGTGATCGGTGGGACCGAGTCCACCGTGACCGTCACGGACGAAGCTCCGGCTGTGGAGACTGCGCAGGCCCGCGTGTCAGGTCAAGTATCTGAAAAGGAAGTCCACGATCTTCCGCTCTCCGGCCGCAATTTCTATACGCTGGTGGTGCTGACGCCGGGCGTCACCGGCCTGGCCAGCGGAGGCGGACAGGCCTATGCGCAAGCCAGCGGCGACATCTTCAACCCGGAGTATGGCGTCAATCTGAGCGCCAACGGCTCGCGGGCCGAATCCAACAGTTTTCTCATCGACTCGGCTTCCATCGACTCCAGCCAGCGCAATGGCGTCACCAACGTCAATCCCAATGCCGAAGACGTGCAGGAAGTGCGCGTGGCCGCCAACAATTTCTCCTCCGAGTTCGGCCGGAACGGCGCGGCCCTGGTGAATATCATCACCAAGCAGGGTTCCAACAAATGGCACGGTACCCTGGGCTTCTACCACACCGACAACAAATTGCAAGCGGCCAATGAGTTTCAAACGGCGGGAGTCCCCGTGTTCCGGCGAAATGAAGGAGCGTGGAGCTTCGGCGGCCCTATCCGCAAAGACCACACCTTCTTTTTCGCTTCCATGGACATTCTAAAATCGGGCGTGGCGACCGGCAGAAACGCCACCATACTCACACCCGATTTCATCAACTTCATGCAGGCGAATTTCCCCAACAATATTTCGACCTTCGTGGCCAAGAGCTTTCCCGCCTCCATTACTCCAACCGGGGGTTTCACGACCGCCGGGACGATGAACGGAACGGATTGTTCCACCCTGCCTTCCCCCTCAGATCCGATTACGACAGAAGTTGGAAGTATCCCCTGCAATCTGAACGTCACCGGCGTGGGCAGCTTCGCCACCGGTCTTCCCCGCAATGGTTTTCAGTACACTGGGCGTTTGGACCATTCGATGAACAACAACAAGGACCGGTTCTTTGTCACCTTTAACAAAACGACCCTGCATCAGGTTCTGTTCGGAGCACCGTTTGTTTACCCGGCGTTCAACACCATCGAGCCCACGTATAGCGAGCACTTTGCACTGGGCTGGGTTCACGCTGCAGGAAACCTCGTCAATGAATTCGGTTTTGCCACCACCCGGCCCTTCGGAGAAGCGAAGGTGAACCATCCGGAGGTACCAGGAATCACGGTGCTGGGTATCGAGGGATATCAAACCGGATGGGGCCCGAACGCGTTTGTGCAGAATAATTTCGAGTGGCGCGACGTGGCCTCGTTCACCCACGGCTCGCACAACCTAAAAGTCGGAGGCAACGTTACTCGGGGACGGGCCGATCACGAATCTTCCAGGGTTTATAACCGGCCGGAGTTCCAGTTCAACAGCGTCTTTGACTTCGCGACCGACAAAGCTAATTCGGAATCGCAATTCGGCTTTGATCCCAACACCGGCGCCCGACTCAACAAGCTTTACAGTCTGGTTCGCGACGGATCACTCTCCGCGTTCGTACAAGACGACTGGAAGCTTGCGCCCAACTTTACGGTAAACCTGGGTTTCCGCTATGAAGATTTCTTCAATCCATCCGATGGCCTGGGCGATCAGGGGGTCTGCAACATGGCCTTTCCCAGCTCTGCTGGCGACCTGCGGAGCCAGATTCCGACTGGAGTGATGACTTGCTCGAAGCACCTCCTTAACCACACCCTGAATACGTTCAGCCCGCGGGTTGGTTTTGCCTGGGATCCGACCAAGCAAGGCAAGATGTCGGTTCGCGGCGGTTTCGGAATCTTCTACGACAAACCATCCGAACAGCTTTATAACGACTATTTCACCAACAGTCCAAAATTTGCTCTGGGATCCGCGTGTGCGCAGTGCGGGACCAATCAGCCGCTGTTTGCCCTCGGCACCACTTCGGATCCGCCCTACAACTATCCCCTCCCCCCAGGGATTCAGCCCGGCTTGCTGCCCAGTGGCGGCTTGATCAGTGGCCAGGCGAATGTTACTGTCACCGATCGAAACATGGGCCCGTCCTATATGGAGAACTGGTTCTTCGGTGTGCAGCGAGCCGTAACCAGTACGACGGTGGCGGAAGTTGACTATATAGGGTCGGTGGGCCGGCACCTGTATGCCAAGTACAATGTCAACCGGTTCGCGGGAGATCTGATCCAGAACGGTGGAAACTTCACTGGTCTGGCGCCAGGTTTCGGAGCAATCAACTACGGCCAGGATAGCGAGAACAGCGGCTACAACGGCTTCACGGCCTCGGTAAAACAGCGCGCCAGTCACGGCGTGACCCTGAATGCTGCTTACACCTTCTCGAAGGCGATCGATCAGGCCAGCAAACTCGACGGATCGGAACATGTCGACGCTTTCAACGACAGCCTGAGCCGTGGGTTAGCTGATTTCGACGTTCGCCACCGGCTGGCATTTACTACCCTCTGGAATCTGCCCAGTCCGCACGGCAGCGGGTTCAGGAACAAGTTGCTGGGCGGATGGGAGCTCACGAACGTGACCATTCTTCAGAGTGGCCCTCCGTTCTCCGTGATCTGCACCGCCAACTTCAAACCTGTTCTGGATGGCGCGGGGGCCGTCGTAGGCAATACCGGTTGCGACTACAACGCGGACGGTACCAACTACGACCGGCCCAATACACCGTCGTTTGGCAACACCAAGACAGGACTCTCCCGATCAGACTATTTGAGCGGGATCTTTACCTGCGGCGGGACGGCTTTCTGCGGAAGCATCTTCCCGTCGCCTGGTCTCACCGAAGGTAACCTGGGCCGTAACACGTTCCATGGACCGGGTTTTGCCAACACCGATTTCTCGGTGATCAAGAACGTGAAGATTCCATGGTTCATCGGCGGTGAAGGCGCGAACCTGCAGTTCCGGACGGAGTTCTTCAACGTATTCAATCGCGTAAACCTTACCCAAGTTGGCACTGACATCGCGAACCTGTCTAACTTCGGTAAGTCAACCTCAACCTACCCCGCCAGGGATATTCAGTTTGCCCTGCGGATAGCCTTCTAGGCCAACATAACCCGGCGCCCCGAAACAGGATCGTCTTGCTTCGGGGCGCTGAACCTACGAAAATGAATCATGCGCTCTGCCGCGAGCCGCTTTGTGGTTGCGCTTGGGGTCTGGATCTTGCTGGGTCATACAGCCGAAGCGGCGGAGTGTACGGGCACGCGTTATGACTGCGCCCTCATCGACGTTCAACATCGGAACTTTCAAGCTGCCATCCAGTCATTGACCGCCGAGTTGCAACAACAACCCCATAATCTGAATGCACTCAATCTCCTCGGCATCGCGCTGACTGGGGCTGGGCAGCCGCACAAGGCGGCCGCGCCATTCCAACAGGCGCTCATCGTTGATCCGCACTTCTATCCGGCGAGGAAAAATCTGGCCATCAACGAGTTCGACCTGAAGCACTTTGGAGAAGCTGAAATACAGTTCAACCGAGTGCTAAAGGACGCTCCCGGAGATGAGATTGCTCACCTTTATTTAGGAGAGATAAGCTTCGGACAAAAAGATCTCGCCAGGGCGGCGAAACACTATGAAACGGGACGCAAGCGAATCGGGCTCAAAGCTCCCTGGGTCTTGCATTACGCCGTATGCCTGCTGGCACAAAACGATGTTTCCCAGGCCACCGGAGTCTTGAAGTTGCTCCCTCAGGGGGATGGTGAGAGCCGCTTTCAGGCTGGACTGATTCTTGGTGGTGCCGATGCCTATGCCCCGGCCGCCGAGTTTTTTGCCTCGGCGCGCAAGCATTATAGAGATCCGTACGTAGCCGGATATGACCAGCTTCTGATGCTGATCAAGGGTAAGAGTTATCCGCAAGCCGTCCAACTGTTCCACGAACTCACGGGACAAGGACAAGATTATCGACGCGCCGAACTCTATAACCTGGTTTCTGAGGCGTATCTCAAGACGGACCGGGTTCAGGAGGCCTACGACGTGTTGCGCACGGCGACGCGCCTGGAACCTGGAGCGGAAGACAACTACGTCGATCTCGCTTCCGTATGTCTGGAATACGAAGACTATCCCTTAGGAAAAGAAATCCTGGACGTCGGTATTCACTACATTCCGAAGTCCTATCGTCTATATATACAGCGTGGTGTCACCTTCGTAATGCGAGGATCCCTGGCGGAAGCTGAAAAAGACTTCCAGACCGCTAGCGACATCGCCCCCGATAAGTCTCTCCCTTATTTCGCACTGGGCTGGGTCTGGGTGCAGAGCGCACAAACCGACAAAGCCGTGAGGGTGCTTCGCGAGAAAAGCAAATTGCCAGGAATGGATTTTCTGATTCCATATATTTTCGGCGTGGCCCTGGTCCATTCCGGCGCCGAGTCCGGCACCCCGGCGGCGGATGAAGCCGTGACCGCCTTCGAATCGTCGATCCGTCTGAATGCCAATTTTTCCCACTCCCACGCGGAATTGGGAAAGTTGCTCTACAAACAGGGTCAGGTAGACCGGGCAATCACCGAACTGGAAGCCGCAACTACGCTCGATCCCGGCGACTCGGGTCCCGTGTATGTGCTGGCGCAGGCTTACCGAAAAAAGGGTGAGAAAGCTGAGGCCGACAAAATGCTGGCCAGGATCGCAGCGCTACACTCTGAGGACCACAACCTGGATCTTAAGAAGGAGTTGAAACGGTTGGTCCGGCAGGACACGGTTCCACCTTCGCAAATGCAAGCGACACCCTGACCATGGGCATCCGGCACGTGTGGTGTTTTCACAAAGCGGCTTGTTGGGAAACCGTGCGCCGCTGCACCACCGCAATATTCAGCCTGGGTCTTGCGATCACGCTGCCAATGTTCGCGCAGAATCCAAAAAATAGAAGTGTGGCCGGTGTTCCTGAGTTCCGCAATGCCGCGCCGGGCGTGCGCTATGTCGGATCGAAAATCTGCAAGGGGTGCCACTCTGCCATTTCCCAGCAGTACTCTCGCACCGACATGGCCCACTCAACTTTCTTGCCGGAGAACATCCTTGATAAGGGTTGGCTGGATAAACCGGTTGATCTGTACAGCGAAAAAGTGAACCGGCACTACCAAGTATTCACGCGCGATTTGAAGGCTTACCAGAGCGAATATGGTCTAGACCAGCAGGGCAAGGAAGTATTTCGGCACACGGAAGAACTGGCGTATATGGTCGGCTCTGGCGTCAACGGCGATACTCCCGTTGTGCGCCGGGGGAATTACCTGTTTGAAGCGCCGCTTTCTTACTATGCAGCCACCAAGAGTTGGGGTCTTTCCCCGAACTTCGAAGTGCAGGATATGGGGTTCAATCTTCCCATCAAGGCGGATTGTATCGGTTGCCACGCGGGCAGGACTCAACCCCAGTGGGGCAGGGAAGGACGGTATAGAGATCCTCCCGTGACGGAGCTGGCCATCGGCTGCGAGAACTGCCACGGGCCGGGTGAACTGCACGTGAGCCAGAGGCTGGCGGGAGAGCCGGCGCCGCGCCTGATCGACCGGACAATCGTGAATCCAGCCAAGCTTCCGCCCTGGCTGGCGGACAACATCTGCATGAGTTGCCATGAGGGTGACCTCCGGGCGCTGCAACCCGGCAAATTTGATTCTGATTTCAGGCCTGGGACGCCTCTCAGCGACACGGTTGCAATCCTGAAAGCTCCCATCGATCCGCGCGCGACCGAATCGCCCCTGCTCGAACACTATTACTCGATGACGCTTAGCCAGTGCTATGGCGGAAGCAGGGGAAAGTTCGGGTGCCAGAATTGCCACGATCCCCACCTCCAGCCTTCCACGGATGAAGCCCCAAAATATTTTCGGGGAAAGTGCCTGCAATGTCACACCGATAAGAGTTGTACCCTCGATCTTCAGGCGCGTCTCGCTCAAGAGCCTGCAGATGCGTGTTCAAACTGCCACATGCCGAAGCGAGCGGCACTCACGGTCTCACACTCCAGTCTCACCGACCACCGAATCCTCCGTGTTCCGGGCGAGCCATATCCCGACCGAGCTTTTAAGCCCTCGCTCCCGGGAACCGGATTCATTCATGTCAACGCTGTTCCCGGAAAACCCGATAGTGTTCCAGCCGCCTCGCTGCTGAAGGCTTATCGTCAAGAACTGGTTCGCTCACATCTTGAGTTTAAGGACTACTACTTCGCGCTCCTCGATCGTCTGTCGAAGTCGGGCAGCAAAGACCCATTCGTACTCTCGGCATTGGCGCAAAAAGCCGGAAGCGATGGCGACCTGCCCACAGCGATTCGCTACGCCAGGCGGGTGATTGAGCAGGCCCCGGCGTCGGACGCTGACTACTTGCTGCTCGACGGTCTTCTGGCGCGCTCCGGCGATCCGGAAGCGAGCATTGATGCACTGAAGCAAGCGATTGCAATCACGCCTTACAGCAATGCTCTTTATGAGAATCTGGCGGCGCGCCAGGTGGCTGCTGGAAAAATGAGTGACGGGCTGGCAACCGTCAAGCTCGGACTCGAACTGTTTCCGGAAGACGCCGCGCTGAGGAGCCTTGCACAGCAGACTTCCGCCGACGGAATCACGCAGCAGGGCATCATTCTATTCAAGCAGGGCAATATGCAAGCAGCGATGGCGCAGTTTCGAGCCGCGGTGCAAGCGAATCCCGGCCATGCCGTTGCGCACGATTACATCGGAGTCATCCTGGCAGAGTCGGGAGGGTTGAACGAGGCGATCGTGGAATTTGACCAGGCGATCCGCCTCAATCCCGGTTTGCCGGATCCCCACTTCCATCTTGGGCTTGCCTACAAACAGACAGGGCGGACCAACGATGCGATCTCCGAATATCAGGAAGCGCTGCGGCTCAATCCAGCGATGCTGGAGGCGCAGTACAGCCTGAGCGCAATCTGCGTAAAGGTGGGGGACCTTGATGGGGCGATCCGATTGCTGCGCGAAGTGATCAAAGCTGCCCCTGATTTCGGCGAAGCCCACTACAACCTGGGATTGAATCTGTGGAACAGGTACAAGAGCTCGACCGGCCTCCGACAGAAGGCCGATCTCGACGATGCCCCGGAAGAACTCAAGACTGCCACCCGCCTGCAACCCGGGCAGCCGGCCGTGTATTTCGTATTGGGCCAGGTTATGTCAGACCGGGGCGACCTGGTTTCTGCCGTGGAGAATCTGGAAAAGGCGGTGGCTCTGGATCCCGCGAATCCGGAATATCACTACAATCTCGGCCTCGCGCTTCGACTCAAGGGTGGCATGGGGCCGGCCGAAGCTCAATTCCGGGAGGCCATCCGGCATAATCCGAATCACGCTTTGGCCCACCGCTCGCTGGGCCTGGTATTGCGCGAGAACGGAGACCTGGCGGCCGCGACTGCCGAACTCCGTCTGGCTGTGGCCCAGCTGCCTGATGATGCCGAGGGTCATCACATCCTGGGAACTGTGCTACTGAAATCGGATGACTTGAACGGTGCCATAGAAGAGTTCCGTCGGGCGGTTGCGCTCAATCCTGATCTGGCGCAAGCCCATGCCAGTTTGGCGCAGGCATGGCAAAGAGCCGGCCAAAAAGACAAGGCCCAGAAGGAATTGGCCGAACTGGAAAAAATCAACCTGGGTTTCGCCAACGAGGGACGCGCCATGATCCTGGTAGAGACCGCCGAGGGCCATATAAATAAAGGAGAGCGATCCGCCGCGGTTCAAGAATTGCAAGAAGCGGTTAGGCTCAGCCCTAACTTCACTGAAGCCCATTACCAACTGGGCTTGGCGCTGCTCCAGTCCGTGGATAGCTCCACAAAAGCCGAATCTGTTTTTCGCCAGGTATTGCAGTTGAATCCCAATCATGCACTGGCGCACCTCCAGTTGGGGTTGCTGTTTTCCGCTAAAGCGGACCGAGCGGAGGCTGCTGCCGAATTCGAAAATGCCGCGAGACTGGCCCCGGGGCTGGTTGAAGCTCATCGCGGGCTAGGACGGCTAGCCGCAGACTCCCGAGATTGGGAGACGGCGGTTCGCGAGTTCCAGGCTGTGGTTGCATGGAATCCGGAGGACGCGGCTGCTCATTATGACCTGGCTGCGTCGTTGAAGGCCAGTGGCCAGGTCGAAGAAGCCGCTCACGAACTGGAGATTGCGCAAAAACTAGACCCTAAACTTACGGCCCCTCGTTGAGGGACCTCAATTCGCTGAACGCAGTCAGATTCCGAGAATTTCGCCAGGAGAGATCACCCATGCGATCAGATTTTTCACGTCGTGAGTTCATTGCGGGACTGGGGGTGTTGGCCGCAGCCAACAGCAGTCTCTCGGCCGCTCCTTTTCAATCGTCAGCTACATCCGGAGGTCGACGCCTAAGCAAGTCCGCCTTCAAGATTGCCGTAATTAATGATGAGATTTCGCAGGATTTTGGCCGTGCCTGCGAGGTGGCTTCCCAACAATTCGGTATGGAATGGATGGAACTGCGCAGTATGTGGAACAAGAACGTGGCTAATCTCGATGCCAACGAAATTGCGGAAGCAGAACGTCTCTTGAAGAAGAACAACCTGCGCGTTACCGATATCGCTAGCCCCCTTTTCAAAGTGGATTGGCCGGGCGCGCCGAAATCCAAATTCAGTCCGGAACACGACCAGTTCAACGCCAACTTTACTTTTGACCAACAGGGGGAAGTTCTCGATCGTGCAATTGAGCTGGCTAAAAAGTTTTCTACTGACCGCATCCGCTGCTTCGATTTCTGGCGGCTTGATGATCAGGGTCCCTATCGGAAAGCCATGAACGACCAATTGCAACAGGCCGCGGAAAAGCTACGCAAGATTGGCTTGATCCTTATTCTCGAGAATGAATTTGCCTGCAATACCGCAACCGGAGCCGAAGCCGCCAAGGTTCTCGAGGGCGTACCGTCGCCGGCTTTCATGCTCAATTGGGATCCTGGCAACGCCGCCATGTTCGGCGAAACACCGTATCCCAACGGCTATGATCTCTTGCCTAAGGCGCGAATCGGTCATTGCCATTGCAAAGACTCAACCAAGACAGCCAAGGGCGTTGAATGGGCCGCGATGGGCAAGGGCACGATCGACTGGGTGGGTCAATACAAAGCTCTGAAGCGCGACGGCTATCATCATGTCGTGAGCCTCGAAACCCACTGGCGCGGAGCGGGCACACCCGAAGCTTCGACCGTACAGAGTTGGGCCGGAATGAAAGATGCACTGGAGAAGGCGGGAGCGCTGTAGCGGAAACGACCGATAAACTCTCGTCGTCAGGCCGCCAACTATCTCAAAGCGGAGGACGCTACGGTCAGAAGCAAAGACTAGGCCTTGTATAGTGGAGTCCAAACCTGCATCGATGTCGCCTGTCGATTAGCCCAGGCGTAGTACGGGATGAAGGTTAGAGGAACCTGCCGGCTCTTGGTCTGAACACCTCTATAGCCCGAGTAAAGCATCTTGGCGTTTGTATCGTTTTCATACACTCGCCCGGCATGGCGAAGCACGACAACTCCGTTGAGCAAGTCTGTCTGAAGTTGGCTCTGGAATTTGTCCGATGACGCACTGCCCAGGTCCAGAGCTACGTTCACAAGCGAAACTCCGTCCGGCTGGTCAAGTTCTTCCAGACAATAAACCAGCGGCCCGCGCTGCACCGCCACACGTCCCGCGTCATCGATCACTCGGGGATTGGCCTGGATCACTTGTGGCGGCATTTCCATTTGCAGGCGAATCATATCGCCGGGAGACCACTTGCGCTGGATCGGCAAATACTGTCCGGGTTTAGCTCCGGCCACGGGTTTGTTGTTCACTGAGACCAGCGCGCTCTCGGCCCAGCCGGGAATCCGAAGATGGAAAGTAAAGTCGGAAGCCTGCGCCGGAGTGACGGTGATATCCACCCGTCCGTCCCAGGGGTAGTTTGTTTTTTGCGTGACCTTCAGAGCAATACCGTTTTCCAGATGCCAATTGAGTTCGGAATCATTGTAGAGATGCACGTAAATGCCGTCGCTGCTGGTGCTATAGAAATATCCTGGAAGAGAGGCAAAGGTGCGTTCGAGATTTGGTGGACAGCAGGTGACGTCGTACCACTCGTTGCGAATCTTGTCGCCCCCGGAAGGATCGAAGGCCAGCGGATTACGATAACAATAGAGCGTGCCGTCGAGTGACATCCCGGAATTAATTCCGTTGTAGAGCGCGCGTTCGATGATGTCGGCGTGTTTGGCATCGCCGTTCGCAGCCAACATGCGCCAGTTCCACATCATGTTGCCTATGGCAGCACAGCTTTCGCCGTAGGCACGCGCATTGGGTAGTTCGTAGGCTTCGCCAAAGGCTTCGCCTTCGGCGCGCGCCCCGACCCCGCCCGAAATGTACATCTGCCGCTGCGACAGGTCTTCCCACAGGGTGGTCAGCGTCTTCCAGTAGGCGGGATCACCGGTTTCAAGATAGTAGTCGGTCGCGCCACAGCAGGCGTACATAGCGCGCACCGCGTGGCCTTGTAGTTTGGTGCGTGCGGTGAAGGGCGTGCCGCTGAACATGTAGATGGTGCGGTGTTCGGGAAACTTCGCGCGTTCGTCTCCCTGCAGAATGTAGCCAGCGAGATCGAGTTGTCGCTTGTCGCCGGTGATCCGGTAAAGCTCAATCAGGGCGAGTTCGATCTCCGGGTGGCCGGAGACGACCGGCTTCTTGGGCGCGGGACCATAGTTGGGAATAAGGAAGTCGTTGACGAAGCGGATGCCTGCATCCAGCAGCTTGCGGTCGCCAGTGCCCCGGTAGTAGGCAATCGCGGCCTGCAGCATGTGTCCGAGACAATAGAGCTCGTGGCCGGTGGACTGCGTCTGCGGTGTCATGCGCTCGGGGATGCGATCGTTCTGGTAATAAGTGTTGAGGTAGCCGGTGGGTTCCTGCACGGCGATGATTTCGTCGATCATCTTGTCGGTGGTGGCACGAAGATCGGGATGATCTCCGGTCTGAAGCACGAAGCCCACCGCTTCAGTCCATTTATAAGGATCGGAATCGGAAAACACCGGCCCGATCTGCTTGGCATCGCTCTTGCCCACCAGACGCCGGAAATTGTTCATGCGTCCATTGGCCTCGAGCAGATCGTGCATGGTCGGGATGCTCCTGGTCACGTTGATCTCACGACGGCTGGCCCAGAAACCGCTGGGGATGGTCACGGCGCGAACCGGGATGTCTTGCAACTTGGCGTACGGAGATTTGGTTAGATTCTCTATCCCCTGGTCTTTCCAGGAAGGGCTATCGGTGAGGGCCACTGCCGCCTGATGCATCACAGCCGAGGATGAGGAGACTCTGTTTATGCCGGCAAGGACAGACTGAACGGGGAGCGATGAGGCCGCGGCTATTGAGACGGCAGAAGTCACGAACTCTCTGCGCGAGACTTTTGTGGAATCGGCCATGGATTCCTCCTTCCGGACGCCGGTCCTAGGTCTCGCGCCGCGGGCCGCGGTCGCGTGGCCATTAGGATGTTGCCGTAAAGAATTTACAAGATAACGGCGGCATTATAGCGCATTATAGAAATCGTTTACTCGAAATTCGCAGCTCGCCTTCATGCTGACTAAACGGTGCTTGGAGCAGCCATGACCTACCAGCGGTTGGAGATTATGCCCCGAGTATGAGATGACGTTTACCCAGTTTGAGTATTATGCTGTCGATCATCCTGACTGTGGTGGCATCCGTGAGTACGACTCATGACTGAAAAATGGAATCGACGCCAGGTCTTGCAGCACATGGCGATCGCGAGTACGGCGCTGGCGCTTCGAGGAAAGAGTGGTGCGCAAGTTCGATCTGGCGCCACGAAGCCCAATCTCGAGATCCAAATTGTCCCGGTAAGTGATCATAGCTTCCGACTTTCCATCTTTTCAGACGACGGAAACGTGGTCATGACAAATGGCTCCCTGCTCCAGAAAGACTGGGGTGCTCCAGTTGCACGCCTGCGCAGCGACGCGCCTGCGCAATCGGTTCGGGCAGGGAAGATGAGTGTTCAGATTTCTCCCAGTGACATGACTTTCGGCATCGCGGATGCCGGCGCAAAGAAGATTCAACAATTGTCGATCGATCCTGAAACCGGAACGCTCTCCTTTGCGGCTGAAACCTCTCCGCTGTTCGGCCTGGGCGAGGGCGGACCGCAATTTGATCGCAGAGGTTTCACTGATCAAATGGTCAGCGGGCAGGGCGGTTATCGGCTGGCTACCCACGGCGGGCGCGTACCGATTCCATGGCTCATAGGAACCGCCGGCTGGGCAATGTTTATCCATCAACCTTTTGGCAGGTTCGACTTCAGCGGAGCTCAAAATCGGTTTATTCCGGGCCCACAGGCCAGATGGCCGCTCGATATCTTCTTTGTCTGTTCCCCTGATCCGACGACGATCATGGCTGAATACGCGCGCCTCACCGGTTACGCCGAATTGCCACCTCTGTGGAGCCTCGGGTATCAACAATCGCATCGCACTCTGAGCAGCCGTGAAGAAGTGCTGTCCGAAGCAAAGACATTTCGGGAGAAGAAGCTCCCCTGCGATGCACTGATCTATCTGGGCACGGGGTTTTGTCCCTCGGGATGGAACACGGCAAACGGATCGTTCGCCTGGAACTCGCGCGTTTTCCCGGACCCAGAAAAGATGATCGAGCAACTACATGGCGATCATTTCCGGGTGGTGCTGCACGCGGTCATTCTCGCGGACAAGTTGCGAGGCTCGGCAAGCGATGCTTGTACGCTGTCAGGTTTCGACGAAGAGGAGGCCGGATGCTATTGGGACACGCACCGCAAGGATTTCGCCATGGGAGTGGATGGCTGGTGGCCTGACGAAGGTGATCCGATGGGTATTGCGTCGCGGCTGGCGCGGAACCGGATGTATTGGGAGGGGCCCCAGATTGACCGTCCCAACGAGCGCCCCTATGCGCTGCACCGGAACGGCTACGCCGGGATGCAGCGTTACGGGTCGTTCTTGTGGTCCGGCGACGTCTTCTCCACCTGGGAAACGCTGAAGACACAAGTTCCGATCGCGATCAATACGTCGCTTACAGGCATTCCGTTTTGGGGGACGGACATCGGCGGCTTCGTGCCCACCGGGGAATTCACCGCCGAACTCTACCTGCGATGGTTTCAGTTTGGAGCGTTCTGCACCTTGTTCCGCGCGCATGGCCGAGCCTGGAAGTTGCGCCTGCCCTGGGGATGGAACACCGGCGATCCGGGGCCCAGCGAAATCGGCAACTACAATGGGGCAGCGTTGCCGGACGCGAGTCAGTTGCACAATCCGCAAGTCGAGTCCATCTGCCGCAAATATCTAGAGCTTCGCTACCGCCTGTTGCCCTATCTCTACAGTTCGGTGAGGGAGTGTACGACTACCGGGATGCCGGTAATGCGAGCCCTGTGGCTGCACTATCCCGACGATCCCAAGGCCGTGGCTTGCTCCGACCAGTATTTATGTGGCCGGAACCTTCTGGTCGCGCCAGTCGTGGAACGGGGCGCCACCAGCCGCGACGTCTATCTTCCCCAAGGAGACTGGTACGATTTCTGGACTGGCGAGCGCCTGGCGGGTGGACGCGAGATCAGCCGAGCTGTGGATCTTGAAACCCTGCCGCTTTACATCCGGGCGGGAACGATTCTGCCGCTGGGACCGGTGAAGCAATATACCGGAGAACCGACGGATCTGCCGCTCTCGATTTCGATCTACTCCGGAACGGATGCTTCGTTCCTGCTTTACGAAGATGACGGCGGCTCCTTCAACTACCGAAAGGGCGAATGGATGGGCGTCCAGATGAACTGGAGCGAGCGCCGTCGATCCCTGAGCCTGCGCCTGGCTCCCGACTCTCGCATGTTGCCCCCGCTGCGGCGGACTGTCGAGGTCAGGCTGGGAGAAACGGTTCGCTCCCTGGTTTTCGACGGAGGTCCAGTAGACGTGAAGTTTTGAAGGCGGCGAGCCGCTTTCAAACGGGATTGTCAGCCTATCGGGTGGAAGTTGCACTAACGAACCGTGCTCGAGCGCCCAGCGCCCGGACAGCCCATAAGTGCAGGCCTGAGGGCCCCCTCCACCTCTTCCCAGTCCACTCGACTAACACGGGACCAGGGCGCGGCCTCATCGTCAGCCTGGACCACCACCGCGCCGGGATTCCTCATTGACAAACATCCGAAGAATTGCGTAGTTTCCTTGAGTAAACGATTTCTCAGTTGGTGTAGGAGCCTCCCATGGCTGCCGATTTCACTCGCCGCAACTTTCTTAAAGCAACCACCGCCGCAACCGCCGTTACCTATGCTGCTCGGGTTATGCCAGCCTGGGCGGCTGCCGGTCGAGGCTCGGTAGCCATCACCGCTCCGCTGGAGACTTTCGCTTATTCGGATGTCGAGCTCCTCGCCGGCCCTATGAAACGGCAGTTTGAAGAAAATCATGCCGTCTTTTTGAACCTGGACGACGACCGCCTGCTCAAAGTCTTTCGCCAGGTGGCTGGCCTCCCAGCGCCCGGCGAAGATATGGGCGGCTGGTACGACCTCACCGGTTTCAGCCTGACCCGCGGCGACTTCCACGGCTTCATCGCCGGCCATACTCTGGGACAATACGTTTCAGGCCTGGCCCGCGCTTACGCCGTCACCGGATCGGAACCCACCCGCGCCAAGGTGAACCGTCTGGTTAAGGGTTACGCCGAAACCCTCGATCCGAAGGCCAAGTTTTTCGTGGATTACCGGTTACCGGCCTATACCTATGACAAACTTGCGGTGGGTTTGATCGATGCCCACGAGTTCGTTCATGACCCCATGGCGATGGATGTCCATGAAAAACTTACCCGCGCCATGGTCGCCTACCTGCCGGAGAAGGCGCTGTCGCGGGCCGAGCAACGCTCTCGTCCGCACAAGGATACTTCCTTTACCTGGGATGAGTCCTACACTCTTCCCGAAAATCTCTTTCTCGCTTACCAGCGCACCGGGAATGTCTTTTATCGCGAGATGGCTAAGCGCTACCTGGAAGACGATACCTACTTCGGGCCGTTGTCCCAGGGCAACAACGTCCTCCCCTTCGAACACGCCTACAGCCACGTGAACGCCTTCAGCTCCGCCATGCAGGCTTATCTCACATTGGGTAGCGAAATGCATCTGCGCGCCGCCCGAAACGGTTTCGACATGCTCCAGACCACGCAGAGCTTTGCCACCGGCGGATGGGGTCCGGATGAGGCCTTCGGGGAACCCGGCGTCGGACAGCTGGGAAACAGTCTGGTTTCGACCCATGCGAGCTTTGAAACGCCCTGCGGCGCCTACGGACACTTCAAGATCACGCGCTACCTGCTGCGTGTCACCAAGGACGCACGCTATGGCGACAGCATGGAACAGATGCTCTACAACACCATCCTGGGGGCCTGGCCGATCCAGCCTGACGGCACATCGTTCTACTATTCGGATTACAACAACACCGGCAAGAAGGTCTGGTATCGCGACAAGTGGCCGTGCTGTTCGGGGACGTTCCCGCAACTGGCCGCGGACTATCACATCAGCACCTACTTGCGGGCCTCGGATGGCGTCTACGTCAATCTGTACGCTCCCTCCACGGTGCGCTGGAGCGACAGCGGGGGAAAATACAGCCTGACCCAGGAGACGAAATATCCATTTGAAAACACGGTGGAGATCCAGGTTTCGGGCAGCCGGGCGGCGGAGTACACCATTTACCTCCGCATTCCGGCCTGGGCCGGGTCCGGTACGGTGCTTTCCGTGAACGGCAAGCGAACGTCTGAGGCGGCCACACCCGGCACTTTCGCCGCTCTCAAACGCACCTGGAAGGATGGCGACCGCGTGGAACTCGAGCTGCCAATGCCGCTGCGCCTGCAGCCCGTGGACGCCAACCACCCGAAGCTGGTGGCACTGACGCGGGGACCGCTGGTTCTTTTCGCGGTGGCGGATTCACAGCCTACGTTCGATGGCACTGAACTCTTGCGGGCCCGGGCGACGAACAACGCGGCCGGAGACTCGATTGCCATATCCGCGGATGGCAAGGAAGTATCGATGCGCCCGTTCATGGGGATCGATAAGGAAAGCTACAGCACGTACGTCCTGTTGAAGAGTTGAGCGAGAGGGGTTTGAGCGAATACTTCGAATCACAAGAAAGCCGGCCCGCCTCCGAGGAGGCGGGCCGGCTTTCTTGGTCTGGGTTTAGCGACTCAGAATGAAATCTTGCCTCCCAGCTGCCAGTATCTCGGGATGCGTGCTTGCGTCGCCTTGCCGAAATTTCCGTCCCCCAGGTGGAAGTCCATAGTTGACAGGTTGGCCCGGTTGAAAAGATTGAAGACCTCAAAGCGGAATTGGAAATTGATCCTTTCGGTAATACGCGTGTCCTTATAGAAGTTGATGTCCGTTTCGGCAAAATTCGGCCCGCGGAACTGATTGTGCTTTTCATTTCCCTCGGCGCCGTTCGGACTAAAGGCGGGTGTGGCGAATTGTCCCGGCGAGAAGACTCCGTTGAGAAATGCTGTGCGCGTATCCTTCTGGCTGTAACCGCCCACATCGGGGTAGTCGAGTCCAAAGGTATTACTAATTGAGGTGACCCCATCGGCATTGAAGTCGCCACTTCCCGGAGCGAAGCCAACAGCCGGATTCAAGACCGATGGGCAGGGAGCAGCCGTCGACGACGTGTCTCCGCAAATCGGCTTGTAGGACGCATTAGTGTCCACGGTGAAGGGATAGCCGGACTGGAAGATGCTGGTGCCGCTGATTCCCCACCCGCCAGTCGCAACCCCGATCGCTCCCTTCCCATCATTCAATCCCTTCAGTTGATAGTTGAAGCTGAGAGAGAATCGGTTCGGGGCATCTTGCAAGGATGGCCCATAGAAACGCGAAGGATTGAGCGGGTCAGGGTATGCCTGGGCATCGTCCCGCGAGCGGGAACGGGTGTACGAGGCATCCACGAACCCGCGTGAAAAGTGTCCCCTGACATCGAAGAAAACGCTGTGGTAATTGGCATAGCGGGTGTTGTCGCTGTAGGTGATTGAGCCGAAGCTCGGATTCAGCCGGGTCGGTACTGTCGTCTCATTCTGAATCAGGTCGCCGGGGAAATTGTTGATGTCGACACCGTAGCTGACAATGCCATTGGCGTTGCCGTTGTCGACCATGTCATAGGAATGCGAACCGGCGTACCCCACGCTGGCCGCGAAGTTATTTCCGAGCCTCCGTTCGACAGTAGCTGACCAAATATTCGATTTCGGAGATTTTAACAGTGGGTTGATGCCACCGATGGCGAAACCGGTGCCAGGCACTCCGCCTTGCGCGTTAAGGCCTCCCTGGAATGTCGGGAAGGTAAATCCAAAGGGAGGCTTGCTGCCGGTTCCGAGTGCAAAAATGGGAGCGTCCGCGGTCGCTGTTCCACCCGCGACAAAGGTCGGCAAAACCAGTCCCGGAGGGCTGCCCCGGAATTCCTCCTGCACGTTCGCCTGCGTCAGCCAATTGTTGTAGATGCCAAACCCGCCGCGTATCGCCCAGTCCCCCCTTCCAGTTGGATCCCAAGCCACGCCGACGCGCGGGCTGAACAGGTTGTTAACGGAGTGCAGCAGAGCATTGTGGGTTGCCTTGGCATAGCCGTTTGCAATCTGCTGCTGTTTGGTCGTGCCGGTGCCGAAGTAGAAGTTTCCAAATACGGTTGTGTCGTTTCTGGACCAGGGGTTGCCGCTGTCGTCGTAGCGCAGGCCCAGGGTCAGAGTCAGATTCTTCCTTGCCTTCCAGGTATCCTCGACAAAAAGCCCGAAAGTTCGGGAAGCTGCATCCCAGTTCCACAACTTCTGCCGACCGGTCGCCGGGTCGTACATGATCCCGTTCTCGTTCTTGGGAGAATCTTGTGCCAGCTTGAGCAAGTCGTCGAAGGCGAATTTCGGTTGCGACCACGGACCCTGGAAAGGTTCGACATCATCGCCAAACCAGCCTTCATACCCGAACTTCAAAGTATGAGCTCCTTTGACGTGGGTAAGAACGTCACGCCAGTGGTAGTTATGTTGAATGAAATCTCCCTGCGCGAAACCTACACCGAAGGCTTGACCGGAATCCACATTGATGCCGGTTACCGACACCGACGGAACCGTGTAATCCTTAGCTCCACTGCCCAGCAAACCCTCCACCCGGCTCATGCCGACTGAAACGTCGTTCAACGTGGTGGGAGAGAATGTGTGCGTCCAGTTTAACTGCCCTGCAATTTGCCAGGTGGGGTTTAAGGCGGAGAACTGCGGCATGGCCGAAGCCGCACCGCTGGTTAAGAGCGTCCTGAACATGCTGGCGTAGACGCGATCACTCTTGAAGACCGCGTCTATTCGGGCAAAGTACTGAGTGCCATTCCGTATTTGCGTGGCCCCAAAGGAACCGGAGTCGATCATGGGCAATGCACACGGTATGTTGCTGGTGGCGGCAGTCGCGCAACCCGCTGCACCCGCGCCAAAGATGTCCTGCGCGGTTTTCGAGACCGAGATACCGGATAGATTCGCCGGCAGGTACGTGGCGAGCAGATGTGTGCCTACCGTGTTCGGAAAATTGGTTTGTGCAAATGCCGTGAATTGTGGATCTGCGAACGTAAATAGTCCGTTCGTACTCTGCGACGAGCGCAACGGTTCGACCGCGAAGTACCCGAACAGATGGTGATTACCAGGAATTACCGGGCCCCCAAAGGTGAAGCTCATGTTGTTCGAATGGAAGGGCAGGTAGGGGGGCGTGAAGTACTGCCGCGCGTACATTCCCTGATAATTGAAAAAGTCCGAGGCGGAACCGTGGTACCGGTCGGTGCCGGATTTGGTGGTAAAAACGGTCTGCAATCCGGCAGCGCGGCTGTACTCGCTCGAAAAGGTGTTGACCTGGACACTGGTTTCCTGGATGGCATCAGGTTGGGGGGTCAGATTCAATACGCCCTGGCGAATTCCACTGGTCACATCGAGCCCATCCACAACGTACTGATTATTGTTCTGGCCTTGACCGTTGGCGCTGGCGTCCACCTGTTCTTCGGTGGAGAAGTTGTCCACACCAGATCCGGGACTGCCGGTCGCGCTTGTTCCCAAACCAGAAACTCCAGGCGCCAGTGTCACCAAAGTGACCAGGTTGCGGCCGACGACCGGCAACTGCGCCACCGCCTGATTCTCAAGCGTCAGTTGATTACGGCTGTCCGAGGTGTCGACGACAGGAATCTCAGCGCTAACGTTCACCGCCTCCGATATTGAGCCAACCTTTAGCGTGATGGGTACACTCAAGTTCTGTTCCGTCAGCAAAGTCACATCGACCTGGGACTTGGCAAACCCGGAGGCCTCGGCCGTCACGCTGTAGGAGCCCGGCGCGAGGCTACCAAAATGATAGTTTCCCGAGGCGTCCCCCGTGGTCGTGGTGGTCACGTGGGTGGCGTTGTTTACCAGGTTCACCCTGGCGCCCGCGAGTCCGGCGCCGCTTGGGTCCTGAACGACTCCCTGAATGCTGGCGGTGAACTGCGCTAGGGCAACGGTGCTGAAGAAGAGCAAGAGAGTAGCTGCGACAATAGGGACGTAGAAACTGACGTTCGACCTGGACGCCATAAAAGCCTCCCGCGTGGCAAGACTTTGCTAGACCTTACCACATTGAGTAAACGTTTTCTCGCCTAATAGGAAAGACTTATAGCGCTGCCTTATCGATATTGTCAAGAATTTTTTAATATTGGACTAGGCTTGATAGGTCACGGTCACTGCTTAGACTTCGATCAGAGTAATCGTTAACTGGAGGTTAAGTTCCTCATTTCCTTCGATCCTCGCCCACAGCCCTCGGCCTGGCGCCGCTACCTTCGCGCAGCTTGAGCCATTGATTAGCCTTGATCCCAGGAAACTGCTCGACCAGGCCATTCGGCCAATACACTTCAACTTGAGCGGTCGTGGAGGCTCCGAGTCCGAAATGCAAACGGGGGTCGTTGGAGGAATAAAAACTGGACTGGCTCAGCACTGCCTGCGCCTGCACCTTGCCGCCGTAGCGGACCAGCACCCTGGCTCCAATCGCACTGCGGTTAGATTTGACTCCCTCCAGTTTTACTTTCAGCCAGTTCTGATTTCCCTTCAAATCATTGCGCAGGAGCGATGGCGGTTCATTCAGATTGATAATCAGGATGTCGACATCGCCGTCGTTGTCAAAGTCTCCGAACGCGCATCCGCGGCTGCAATGCGCTTCTGCCACTCCCGGGCCCGCCTGTTCCACCAGTTCCTCGAAAGTGCCGTTCCCCAGATTGCGAAACACGGATCTTGGATTTTTGTTGGCATACTGGGGCAATTTACGCTCGACTTCCGGATATACGCTGCCGCTTACCATGAACAAGTCAGGATAGCCATCGTTGTCGAGATCGACGATGCCGGCCCCCCAGGAGATGTAGCGAGTTTCTACTCCAATGCGTGAAACGCGCGTGACGTCGTCGAAATTGCCCTTGCCATCGTTGTGATAAAGGCCGTTGGCATCGTCGGCGAAGTGAGTCTTGAACAGGTCGAGATGCCCGTCAAGGTCGTAGTCTCCGACACCCAAACCCATACCGGCTTGTTCGGCGCCGTCGTCGCTCAAGGCCGGCCCCCGCATGACTCCTTCTTCGCGGAAAGTGCCGTCGTGATTGTTCATGAAAAGCAGGCTGGGCGTGGAATCGCAGGCAACGTAAATGTCCGGCCAACCGTCTTCGTCGAAATCGGCGGCCACAACGGTCATGCCATAGGTTTCCGTCGCAGTCGCAACCCCGGTCTGTTGGCTGACGTCGGTAAACGTTCCATCGCCATTGTTGCGATAAAGAGAATGCCTGCCCGTCGGCAGCCCGCGCGGACCGCACTCCACTGGAATTCCCTTCCAGTTGCAGTTAACGTTTTCTCCGGCTACGGGAGCGTGCTCAAAAGAGAAGCGGACATAATTGGAAACGAAAAGATCCAGATGCCCGTCCCGGTTGTAGTCGAGGAAACTGCAACCTGCGCCCCAGCGCGTCTGATCGGTCCACAGTCCTGACGCCTTGGTGACATCGGTAAAGGTTCCGTCACCGTTGTTGCGGTACAGCCGGTTTTGTCCGAAGTAAGTGCAGAAGAGATCTTCGAAACCGTCGTTGTTGTAATCCCCCACGCATACCGCCGAAGCCCATCCCGTCGCCGCGAGCCCAGATTTTTCCGTCACATCGGTGAAGGTCCCATCGCGATTGTTCTTATACAGGCGATTGGTCGTACCGGGTGGGACTTCTTCCAGTCGCGTTCCGGAAAGGATGAAGATGTCCATCCATCCGTCGTTGTCGTAGTCGGTAAAAGCACATCCACAGCCCGTAGCTTCGAGGATGTATTTCTTGCTTTCGACTCCGCCGTAAATTGTCGGCGCCGTCAGGCCGGCACTTGCCGCCACATCGACAAAGTGCGCGTTGAAGGGTCGGCCGGAAGGCGCCGGGCGCGCCAAGGGCTTGGCGGTGTGGGTCGCAACCCCCTGCGCCAGAAGTTTCTCGGTCGCCGCCGAAATCGTCGAGCCCAGAATGAGTCGCCCAAAGGCGCGTCGGGAGAGGGTCATTAAGAACAGGTCCTCTGAAGTCAGTGCGTCAGCAATTCCCGAAACTATCCCAGGGAGTAAATGTTTGCAAGATTTGGGAATGAGGTGCGATTGGTTAGGGCTGGGCAGTGTCGGTGGGTTGGGAGTTTCCTTCCACCAATCGGTATCGATTACGTTCGCCTTCCTCCTTGGCCGCCTGCTTGCGAAGCTGTGCCAGTTGCTTCAGCAGGTCGGGAAGTTCTTTCTGGTTGCCGGTCTTGCGCAATGCCTGAATCAGGCGATACACCGCAGTTTGATCTTTGGGATTGATCTCCAAAGCTTTCCTGCACTCGGCCGCGGCATCCTGATATTTGCCGGATTGCATGTACAGTTTTGCCAGGACGACTCGGGCCTCGCCCAACCCAGGCTGCAACGCCACCGCTTTTTTTGCCGACTGCAGGGCAGTCTGGAATGCAGGAGTGTTCGGCTCGGCGCCTTTCTGCGCCAGAAAGTCCGCTTGCAGGTAGAGCAGATAAGCATCGTTGGGTTTTCGCGCCAGCTTGTTCTGCACCGCGGCCAGCGCCCGCTCGAGGTCATTCTGCTGCGCTGCAACCAGTCCCTGCGCGGCGGAACTCAGTGATTGACCCGGGTCCAACTGGTGCGCCGTTTCGAAATCCGCTTCGGCCTTTTCGTAGTCAGCGAGTTGTACATAGAGAACCCCCCGCGCCAGGTAAAGCGAAGCCGTTTTTGGCTCAACGCTGATGCCATCGCTGACCACATTGATACCCACCTGAAAGGACTGGTGGTTCATCGAAAGATTGGCGAAATCGATATAGAGATTGGGATTGTGGGGGTCCAAGATGATTGCCTGGCGCAACGCACTGACCGCTTCAGGAGTGTCGCCAGCCTCCTCGTAGGCGCTGGAAGCAAGCTCCAAGGCATGCCCATCGGCGCGACCTGAAGCGATCAGCGGTTGCAGGGTTAGGATGGCCTCCTGAGGCTTGTGCGCCATCAGTTGAATCGCGGCCACCAGCTGCCGCTGGCGCGGATTCTCGGGGTTAAGTGCCAGAGCTCTTCCAAATACGTTGGTGGCCATGTCGAAACGGCGCAATCGGACGAGACAGGTTCCGTAGGCGTTCTGGGCATCCCTCTGGGCATCAAGCAAAGGGCCAGCCGCCTCGAAATGGCTGACCGCCTCAGTGCAGTTGTGCTGGCGAAATTCCATGACGGCCAGCATGGCATGAGCGGTCGGGTCCGACGGACGCAATTTCAGCAAGTGTTTAAGCAGCGGCACCGCTTCCGGATCGTTGGTCTCGTACTGGATTTGCGCCGCGCCAGCGAGAGCAGCCACGGCATCAGGAGATAATTTCAGCGCTTTCTGAAAGGCCACCAGTGCGTCTTTGTCGTGGTGCAGGTTTGCCAGTGCGATCCCTTGCAGGGTCCACAGACGAGAGTCACTCGGAGATTTCTGGAGCGCCGTGCGGCTTAGCTCGACGGCCCGGTCAAAATCCCGAGCGCGCAGGGCTGCGGTAATGGCATCGCTGGGCGGAGTCTGCGCTAGAGAAAAAGGCGCGAGCAGATAGGTCAGAAGAACCAGAAGAATTCCACACACGCGCATCATTCGTGGCTAGAGTATCTCATTCCTGACCATGATCACACATTCGATAATCACCCGAAGTGTACGCTTGCTCGATCAACGGGACAGGTCGGCGAAGCGTGAAGGACGTTCTGATTCCCCCTCCAAAGGCCCGATGGGGTCGAGATCAGGATTACTCCTCCAACTTTCCGCCGGATAACCTGAAATAGACCGCTGGGGTAATCACGAGGGAAAGGCCCATCGAGATCAGAATTCCACCAATTACTGCAATCGCGAGCGGCTGCAGCATTTGGGAACCGGCGCCCAAGGCGAAGGCCAGTGGCAACATCCCGGCGACTGTAGCCAAAGCAGTCATGGCGATAGGTCTTAATCTTCTTCTTCCGGCCTGCATCATGGCGTCTTCCGGGGCGAAGCCCCAACTGCGGAACTTCTGCTCGGCATCGAGGAGAAGAATGCCGTTTTTCGCCACGATTCCGATCACCATGATCAGGCCCATGAAAGAGGAAATATTGAAGGTAGTACGGGTGATCAGCAGCGCGAAGACGACACCCGATGTGGACAAGAGTGCCGACGCCAGGATCGCGATCGGCGCGGAGAGATTGCGGAATTCAAACAGCAAGACCAGAAAGACCAGCACCACCGCCAAAAGCAGGACGAACACCAGATCCTTGAAGGACTGCTGCTGCTCCGCATAGGTCCCGCCATACTCCACCCGAATGGAAGAGGGCAGATGAAGATTTGCTACCGCCTTTTGTACGTCGTTCATACCGCCGCCCAGGTCGCGGCCTTCGAGTCGCCCGGTTACGGTGATGTCGCGCTGAAGATTCTCGCGACGAATCTCGGTCTGTCCAGGTATCCGCTCAATGGTCGCCAGCGAACCTAACGTCGCGGTGTGTCCGCTGCTGCTATTCAGCAATGTGTTGCTCATGGCGTCCGGCGAGGCGCGGTTCTGTTGAGGGTATCGGACGCGGATGTTATAGGCGCGATCGTTACTGACCACCGGCGTTACTGCAGGCTCGCCCTCCAGCATCGCCGCGGCATCGACCGCAACTTCTTCCGGCGTGAATCCCGCACGCGCTGCGATGGCGGGGTTGACCTGGTAGACGATTGCGGGCCCGCTGATGGTGTTGTCTATTCCATTCAAAACGTCGACCACGCCGGGGATCTTTTCAATGGCGTCACCGACACGCGGGCCCCACTCTTTCAATATTGTCGGATCATTCGAAAACAACTTGATCTGTACCGGTTCCGGCGCATTGCTCAGGTCACCGATCATGTCTTGCAGGAGTTGCAAGAGTTCAATGTCAAGGGCGGGCTCGGATTGATGAACTTTCGCCCGCACTTCTTCCATCACTTCCTCCACCGACCGACTGCGGTCCTGTTTCAATTTCACAGTGAAATCGCCGGAGTTGGCCTCGGTGACGGCAGCCAGTCCGAGTTGAAGTCCTGTCCGGCGCGAAGTGGTTTCCACTTCGGGAACCGAATGAAGGATTTGTTCAACATGCTGTAAGACTCTGTCCGTTTCCTGCAGCGACGTTCCGGCCGGCATCAGATAATCAACAATGAAACCGCCCTCGTCCATTTCCGGTAGAAGGTCTGTGCCTAGTCCCCGATAGGACGCATAGGCGCATGCAATCAGTACCAAACTCAATATCGCGATCCAGCGCGGCCGTTCCAACGCAATTCGCAGCACCTTTTCATAGAATCGGACGATTTTTCCAAACACGCCGGTCAGAGAGGCTTCTTCGGCGGCCAAAAGTTGATCGGTCGTCATTTCCCCATCGGCAGACGGCTTCCCTCCAAAACGCGGCTTCGACGAGATGAAGTACTGGCTTAGATTCGGAGTCCAGGTGACCGCAAGGAGCAATGAGGTGAGTAGAGCAACGGTGACTGTCACCGCCAGTGCGCGGAAGAAGGTCCCGGTCACTCCGGCGATCGAGATCAAGGGAAGAAAGACCACGATGGGCGTGATGGTGGAACCAATCAGCGGAACCGTGATCTCCCCGAGCGCACTGTGGATGGCTTGTAAGCGAGGCTGCCCGGCGTCGCGGTGCAGCACAATATTCTCCACCACGACGATCGCGTCATCGATCACGAGTCCCACTGCGGCTGCCAGACCACCCAGGGTCATCAGATTGAAACTCTCTCCCAGCAGCCGCAAAACGATGAACGTTATCAGCACGGTGACTGGGATGACGAGTCCGGCCACAATCGATGTGCCCCAGTCGCGAAGAAACAGGACCATGATGGCAGAGGCCAAAACCAAGCCCAGGATAATCGCGTCGCGAACGCTCTTGATGGACTCTCCCACGATCTGTGATTGATCGTAGAACGGCGTCAAGGTAATGCCAGGAGGCAGCGTCTGGCGAATGCGCTGGACCTCGTCGTGCACTTCATTGGCCACGCTGATCGTATTGCTGTTGGGCTGGCGGTTGATGTTGAGTAGGACAGCAGGTTTCCCGTTCGCGGTGACCATGGTATAGACAGGCTTCACCGACTTTTCTACTGTCCCGATATCACCGATCCGTATGGGAATTCCCGCGGGTGTGGCCTTAATAACGATCTGGCCAAGTTCGTCGGGGGTTCGGACCTGCCCGTTGATAAGGGTGAGATAGAGTTCGTGACCTTGCGGCAGTAGTCCCGGGGAATCGACCAGGTTCGTGCGTCGTATCGCGTCGAGGATGTCGCTAACTGTCACCGCCGCACTCAGCAGTTTGGCGGGGTCCGGTACTACATGAAACTCAGGCTCCTGCCCTCCTTGCACTACCACCGTCGCTACGCCATCCAACCGGTTAAGGCGCGGCTTGATTTCGTACGTCGCCATCTCCCAAAGTTGGGTGGCTGGCACGGTCTGCGAGGTCAGGCTGTAACCCATGATGGGGAAGCTGGCAAATGTCAGACGATGAGTATTGACGGTCGCCGTTAGAGGCAGGGTGGACTGGACGCGCGCTAAGGCTGAATCGACACGCTGCAAGGTCTGGAACATGTCGACTTTCCAATCGAAGAACAGGTCAACTTCCGCCGATCCCCGACTGGTAATTGAGCGAACTTGCTGCAATCCTTCGACGCTGTTGACGGCTTCCTCGATGGGTCGTGTGATGGTCACGAGCATCTGGTCAATCGGCATCACACCGTTGTCGACGCCGATTACGACCCGGGGGAAATCCGTATTTGGAAAGACGGAGATTGGAATACTGAAAGCCAGATAGGCCCCGGCGGCTGCAAGAGCAAGGATGAGGCAGATGATCGGAGTCGAAAGGCGGGCGAACCAATATTGCGACCGGTCACCCTCGTCGTTTTGAGCTCGATGAAAAAGAGTACTCAGTCGCATGGGTCAAACTCAAATGGCTCAATCTCGGATGGGTCATTCACTCGTCAGTGTTCCGGCTTTGGTGGAGCTGTCAATCTTGACCGGGGTATTGTCCGGCAGCCCGTAGTTTCCGCTGGTCACTACCTGTTGACCAGCCTTTAGGCCGGAAGTAATTTCGACTTGATCACCGTTCTGGATACCAACCTGGACGGATTGAAGATGGGCCCGATTGTCGGCTCCCACGACTATCACGGCGGTGGTGCCCTCCGGTTGGTTCAGAATGGCTGAAGCAGGGATCACCAGGACGTTATCCAGCTTTTGAGCGGTCACAGAAAGCTGCGCAGTCGTGCCCGGCCGCAGATGATGGCCTGGGTTGGCTGCCTTGGCCCAGATTTCGATGGTCGTGCTGTTCGGATCAGTAGCCGGGCTCACTACGGTGATTCGGGCTGGGATTTTATCGTCCATGCCGGCGGCTGTAAGCTCGGCCAGGTTGCCGACTTTCAGCACGGCAGCATCTGGTTGCGGAATGTGACCCTTGGCGATGACGGACGAAGTGTCCATCACAACCAGCAGGGGGGCGCCGGCTGCTGCCATCTCTCCTGCATAGAGAGCACGCTCGGTGACGAAGCCGCTGATCGGGCTGCGAATATCTGAATAGCCAAGCTGCGCCTGCGATCCCATGTATTTGCCACGCGCTGATTCCAGTTGTCCGCTGGCGGACTTGAGCGCCTGATCCTTGCCAACCGCCTGTAGAGCATTCCAATGTTGCTGGGCGATCTCATACTGACTTTTGGCTTGGGTGAGGCTGACGCGTGCCTGGTCGAGATCTTTGCGCGGCAGGGCTCCCTGCCGAAAGAGATTCTCGCGGCTATCGAACAGCTTTTGTTCGGCATCGAATGCCTGCTTGGTCGCTCCGACGTCCAATTCAGCCTTACGGATTTCTTCTGGAAGGCTGGCGGCGGTAGTGGTGGCGTAGGCCGCTTCGGCTTGCGCCAGAGCTCCCTTGTTCTCGACCTCAGACGCCGCCAAGTCCCGATTCTCTAAAACCGCCAGCAACTGCCCAGCTTTCACACGGTCGCCGCGATTTACCAGGAAACGCTTGACGGGGGCGCTTACCTTGGGAGTGATCGCCGCTTGTTGAAGAGGAAAAAGTACAGCTTCAGTGCTGATGACCCTCTCGATTGATGCCTGCCTGACCGTCGCCACTTTCACAACCGCCACCGGTTCGGTCTCCTTGTCCGCGGAAGCACATCCGGAGATCATAGCCAGAAGGATAGCGGTCGGAACCAGTCGGGTAGCCAGTTTCGCGTAGTCTGGCATCTTCTAGAATGCCCCCGTCAGAGTTTGTAGTTCAGCGACGGCAACGCGATAGCGTGCCTGGGCGTCGTCATACGCGTCATGCGTTTGGGTCAGGGTATTCTGAGCATCGACGACCTCGAGCACCGTGGCTTCTCCAGCCTGATAGCGTAGCGTGGTCAGTCTCAGGCTTTCGCTTGCCAACTCGAACGACTGCTGCAGCAATCCCAGCTGGGCCCGCGAGGTCGCGGCTTCGCGATAGAAGGACTGAAGGTTTGCCGCAAATTGCCGTTGCGTGAAACTCAGTTCCACCTTTGTCCGGTCGCGATTGAGGGCGGCCTGCTTCACTTTGCTTTGGGTAGCTCCCCAGTTCCAGATTGGAAACTCAAGGCTGGCTGCGGCGGCATAGCCTAAATTACGCGTCCGATCGGGATTTCTGATGGCAAAATGGTCGGAATCAATACCGTACCAGTAGTCGACGGCCAAGGTGGGAAAATGCGCGCTGCGTGCTGCCCAAACTTCCGCGTCGGCCGCCGCCAGCGTCGCCTTTGCCGCAACCAGTTCGGGATTGCCCTTTGCCGCCAGCGTTTGGGCTTCCTGAAAAGATGGCAAGGCAATCGCCAGCTCCAGATCATCCGCCACCGCAAAGTTCTGTTCAAGGCTGGGGAACAAGAGCACCGCCAGTGCCAGACGCGCGTTTTCCATCGCCAGGCTTGCGTCCTGCAAGCCTCGCTGGCGATCGTTGAATTGGATCTGGGCCTTGATTGTATCGGAGTGCGCGACCTCCCCGCCGCTCTCTAAGTTCTGACCGATCTTCAGGAACCGCTCTGCTTCGGCGAACGCGGTCTGGGCGGTAGCGTACTTTCGCTGGGCGACGGCGAGGCCAAAGAAGTTTTGTGCGACAGTGACGACCAAGCCACGCGCTGCTATTTCCATTCGGGCGCGTGCCGCCGCCTCGGCGGCTTGAGTGCGCCGCAAGTCGTGGACCTGTCCGCCCGCCAGGTTGATCACTTCATGAGCGTTACCCTGACTCGCATATTCGTGGATGGTGTTATTGGCAATGAAGACCCCGGTTGGCGTGCCGTTCGGCTGGGTGTAGAGGAACTGAGTGTTGTACGTCACTGACGGTAGCAGGGCAGCGCGTGCCTGTACTTTGTCCTCATGGGCCAGGCCGTAGTCAGTTTTCGCAGCGAGGAACTGCGGCATGTTCTTTTGGGCGCGGATCACCGCATCCTGGAATGTCAGAACCAGAGGGGCCGCAGTTGGTTGCGCCTGGGCATTTGAGAGCTGCCGGTCAACCTGAGCCGTACCGGCAAGGGTCAGTTGTACGAGAGGCACAAAAATGATAAGCATCCGACGAATTGCGGGCATGGCTCTCTCCCTCCAGACACGACATCTTCGCAGATTAACCTTAAGAAATGCTTAAGGAAGTGGAAGATCTTGGTGCCGTGAAAGGGCCTTTGGCATTCCCGGCACCACAGGGGAGGGTCTGGACGCCCTGAAATCGGAAGCGTCGCGCCAGCTTCGTTGGGAACCGCCCCCTAGCATTTGCTGACCGAGATCGTTCACACTACCGGGGACGTAGCACCTGGTAACGCGTGATGGTATAGCCGAGGGCCGCACCAAGAAAAACATCAGACGGGAAGTGAGACCTATTGGTTACGCGGGAAAGGCTGACAGCGGTCGCGAAGCCATACACCGCCCATGGTACCCAGCGGTGAGTGTGGTAGCGCGTGGCGACGACCGTGGCTACGGCAAAGGCGCCCGCGGCGTGTCCGGATGGAAAACTGCTTCCTTTGAAGGGTGATTTCCCGCCAGCAAAAAAGGTGTCATTGAACGGGGCTCCCGGCGGAACATCAGAAGGACGCTTTCTGCGGGTAATGGCCTTCAATAGGAGATCCACGACTGCACTATCGGCATAAGCCTCTCCGGCAAGCAATGCCGTACCCACCTGATACGAGTCATGCCGGGCATAGCCGGCGACCAGCAGGGAGACCGGCAGGACTATGACCTCCGCACTGGTAATCGGGGCGTCGAAGATGTCGTTTACATCGTCCAGATTTCGCGAATGGGAACGGAAATAGGGCATCGCGTGGGGGTCGGCGACGATCAACCCAGCGGTCCCGCCGGCGATGGCGAGTGTAGGGAGCCAATACTGCCCCTTCGCCAACCGAGCAGGGAACAAGACCCAAATGCCTTTTTGGTCGTGAAGGAAATCCTTTGGCAGGCTGCGCCACGACACCTCGCGGTCTGAGGTTTCTCCGGAGACCTCCCTGGTATGAGACGGGCTATCCGGCCACTGGGGATTCGCGGTCTGCGAATTCACCCATTTAGGTGCAAATGCAACAATGACAAGAAGCACGACTACAGGTCGAGATAACTTCGTCATAGCGAGTCTTTGATGTAATCACGCGCCAAGAGGTAGGCTGGTCCCCTAGGGACGAAGATTTCATCGACTTTCTTTCGCAGGTCCCAGGCAAATTGTGCCGTCTAGACGAAGGAAGAAGCCGCGGCTGAAGCTGGGTCGTTTACTGCTTTCCGACGACCAAAACCTCGAACTGGCCGTCTTCGGCGGTGGAGAGAAACAGGTGATGGGTTTTTGGGTCAAGCGCCATTGTCTTCGCTTTGGGCAAAGTCTTGACGGTCTCCACGACCGAGTATTTGTCCGGAGTATCCTGACGAACCACCGTAACCGTGCCTTCACCGTTTGAGTTGAAGATCAGTCGCGAGTCAGGATCGAAAGCGGTGGCGTCCACATGGTCGCCAATCGGGACCGTAGTGATCACCTTTCCGGAGTCCGCATCGACTACAGCCATCACCTTGCTCCGGCAACCGATAAAAAGGCGCCGGTTGGGGCGGTCCATCGCCATGCTCGACGGAGCCTCGCAGGGGGCCAGGGGCCAACGCTGCTCGACAACGAGCTTCGCAGAATCGATTTTGACGACCTGGTTCTGGTCTTCCAAATTGTTAAAGACATGTCCCTGGCCGTCGGCCACGGCAAACTCGGGTCCCCCGCCAAGATCAACCGTGCCGGCCACCTTGCCGTCTGCCGCGGAAATCACGGTCACGCTGTTGCTTCCTCCATTGAAGGCAAAAACCTGGGACGTAGCAGGGTCGAAGATGATGCCGTCAGGCTTTTTCCCTGTCGGTACTTGGCCGATCGTCTCGAGCGTCTTCAAATTGAATATCGTTACTGTGGATGTCTGACCGTCGCTGACAAAGCCGCGGCCCAACTCAGGCACGAGGGCAATTCCGTGGACACCAAGTGTGTTCGGTATCTTGCCGACGATGGCTCCCGAATCTACGTCCAGCACTTCGACTTGAGTCCCATGGGAGACGTAGAGTCGCCGGGCTCCTTCATCAACGATCAGGTAGTCCCAACCACCTTGCCCTGGGATGGGAATTTTCTTGATGATGCGATTGTTCCCATCAGCAAAGGCGAAGGTAGAAAACGCTATCAATAGAATCAGAAAAAACCGAAGGTTTGCATTTGGCATGAAAGTGTCTCGCTTGCCGATGGTGGTCATGTGTCCCTTTCAGTTCATGAATCGACCCTTAGAGAGCAATCTAACCTGTGAACCTGAAATCTACCTGAGTGCACCTCGTGGGTGCGGGTCACGCCTCTGTTTTTCCGGGCCGGCGTGAGTGAACTGGTGGGGTGGAAAGAACGCGGGACGGGAGTAGGATAGCCGTCCATTTTCGCGGCTCAGAGCCTCTCAAGGTTTCACGAAAGCCGGATCGATGGCATTCTCGAGGGTGCGCTGAAAGGCATGCCATGAGCAGCTCATCTTTTGGTCAGCGGTACTGCAGCCAGGTACAAAGATCGTAGACTTCAGGGGTGGCGATTCCAACGTTAACGGAAGTGCCTTCCTCATTTGTTCAAGGCTTTGCGCGACATAGTAAGTGCTGACCACCATTTCTCCTTCGCCTTGCTGCCACAGTTCGAATACCAGGGCACTCCCCGGTGGTGTGTCGTCGGGCTGATAGCCACTGAGTAGCCAGTCAATTCCCAGCATGCCTGCGATGTTCGAAATATTTGTGTCGTGTCCGACGATAACGAGGAGCCGATCGCTTGGATCACTCAGCGATCCGACTACGGATCGGCCGTTCACCGCTTGCTCCATCGAATGCAGAATATGGCTTAGCAGGTTCGAGCCCTGCACGCGAGCGATGTATTGTGTCTGGCGTGCCAGGTTGGCGTACGTCGCATGGAGCCTCATAATGTCCATCAGTTTGCTTGTATCCAGTCGACCCCAGGCGAGATCGTTGCCGTCCATCCCATTGAGGTACTCGAGAAGAAAGTCTTCCGACAAAGTCGACCCTATTCTGAGCGGACCACGCAGGTCGGCAGAGTGATCACCCTTGCCTGCCTCGAGAGATGAGGGCTCTTTCACAACCGATCGTTTGCCGGCCTGCTCCTCCGCTGGGCAGGAAGCGTTTGGGGCGCAACCGAAGAGTATTTCGCGTAACGTATCGAACGCAGACCGGTAGACTTGCATCAGGGCGTCAGGGTTGCCGCCGATCCTTCCAGATATAGAAGCGAGTGCGAGCGCACGGTCTGGATTACCGACGCCGGCAGCAAGCGGGCTGAAGAGCGGATCTTTTCCGTCACTTACGGTTTGGGTTCGCGTGCCACACTCCGGCGCCATCCCGGCCGCCAGGGCCTTGCCGGTCTCCAGGGTGCGGGATTCCGAGTCCGCCAGGATATGGAGATGGTTCCCGTCCTCGCAGCCAGTAGAGGGAAGCAGGCCAGCGTTAGCGAAGTAGAGCCGGTAATAAGAGCCCAACAACGTCATCAACTTGTAACCTTGGGGTGTCAGGTGCCCGGGCGCGACTCCCCAGTCCGGCCAAGGTTGGCTGGAGTACATGTTTAGGTCTGCCAGGGTCCAGGTGGGTGATCGAACACCGTGCCGGGTGAGGATGACGACAAACCGAAGCTTCGGCGCCACCGGAGTCGTTTCCGATGTGACCGCTAACGCTCGGGCCGCAACCAGAAAGACGGTGGCCAGACCAAATAGCCTGGTTGGGATTCTCATTCTATTCTCGCGCCCAATTGTCATCGGGCGCCCGCAGAGTCCGCCTCCAAATCCGGCGATGGTCCAGTGTTGCGTCGGTGCAATACTTCTGGTCCCAACTAGAACTGGAAGCGAAGCATGAATTGAATTTGCCGAGGCAGACCGGTGCCGGTGTTTGGGGATGAGGCGTTGTCATTGTTGTTGTTGAAATTGTTGGTAGAGGTGATTTGACCGAGGTTCCCTGAGGGCACGAGTGTGTACTGGTTGGGTATCGGGTTTCCGGTGCCATCTGTTGCCTGGGCATAGTTAAATGCCAAGTTATCGCCGCTCGGGTCTCCCAGCTGGACGTGATTAAAAATATTGAATACTTGCACTCCGAACTGTGCGGAAACGCGCTCCGTCAGTTTCGTCTCCTTCATGAGCGCGAAATCGATCTGCCACGAGTTCAGAGCTCGGATGAGGCCGTTGGGTGCATTGCCAAATCGACTTACCAGCCCGTAGGAGGCGCCCGCCGGATCGAGCGGAGGCGGGGCAAATGCGGCGGGATTAATCGGGATGGTGTGATTCTGCGATCCTCCGGGCAGCAGCAAGGGAACTCCGGGAACAAGGTCAGGACGCTGGGTCGTTTGGTCGTTGCCGTCCGGGAGTTGTGTCGGCGAGATGTTCATCGTTATCGTAAGGGGGTGGCCGGTATGCCAAAGGCCAATGCTGCTGAAGCTCCAGCCTCCAACCAGCTTGCCTAAAACGCCTCCTTCGTTCAGGAAGTGTTTGCCGGGCCCAAATGGCAATTCGTAAACCGCATTGGCCGCGAAACTGTTGCGAATATCGAACACGCTGGGTCCCTTGTCACAGGCGAGGCAGTTTACGTTTTCTGGTCCGTTGGATTCTCCGCCGCCCACTGAGCCATCGTTGATCGAATGAGACCAGGTGTAGTGGGTCTGCAAAGACAGACCACTGGTAAAACGACGCTCCAAGCTTAGAAGCAGCCCGTGATAGGTGCTCGCACCAATATCCGATTTAAAGTCTACCGAGCCGTAGGGATCGCCTCCCGGATAGAACTGATCCAGTGTGCGAGTGCAATTTCCATTGATGTCCGGCTTGGTAATGCAGAAGTTCACCCCGCCTCGGGAAAACAGCCTCACACCGCGCGATCCCAGATACTGCGCCGATGCCAGAAAGTTGGCGGGCAATTCGTGATCAACGGTCAGGCCCCAAGTTTCGACATAAAGGTCACGGCGCCCATGCCGTTGCAGGGCCCGCGGTTGCTGAAGGTTGGTAACGTCGCTTCCCAGCCCGCCCAGGTCTGGAACCGCCTGCTGATAAGCCGGCAAGAGCGGCGTGCCGGGGCCACTGGGGTCGAGATTGACAAACGCAGTGAACCGGTCGCTTTCCAAGCCGGCATTGAGGTCATCGTTCTGGGCAGCGCCGTGGTAAATTCCAAAACCAGCCCGAATGACCGTCTTTCCGTGGAGTGCACTGGGCGCCCATGCCAGGCCGATCCGGGGATCGAAGTTTTTATAGTTGGGGTTATAAAGCTCGGGATTCTTTGGGCAGGTCGGCGTATTAATGGGTGTGGGGAAGGGGCCATTGGTCGATCCAGACCCCAGACAGACCCCGCGAAACTCATTGAGATCGAAGACCGTGGTCGCGTTGTCGGCCTCCTTGGCCACTCCGTAATCCTCCCAGCGTAGTCCCAAGGTGAGAGTGAGATTCGGAGTAATTTTCCACTCATCCTGAAAGTAAGGTAAGTAGAAGGTCCGGCGGAATTTATGGCAGCACCATGGAGCCGTGAAGGAGATTCCGTATAGCGTAGCGTCAACGAAACCCGTATTTGCAGTGCCGCTGTTGTCCGTAAAATTCAGAGTATTGTCGGCCGTTTTACCCTGATTCAGCCGAACCCGCCGAATCTCCAGGCCTGCTTTGAACGTATGGCGGCCGCGAGCGAAGGTCAGGTTGTCGACCACACCGTAGGTCGTTCCCACTTCGTGGTCCGCGTTGTCGTTGTTGATCGTAATCCACTCATTGGTCTGGACTGCATAGTCCAGTGGACTCGCTTGGGGATTGATGAACGGAGCGCGGTTCACGAAAGCCTTGACCTCATTGAGGACCCGCGGAGAAAAGATCCTTTGTAAGGCGAGGAAGTAGTTCGCGGGATGGTTGATGGTTTGAATGAGGTCGTAGGGCAGACTGCCACCGTTCGTACCACTAACCAGACTAATGTCCCGCTGCGCCCGTCCGTATAGCGTCGTCTTGTCGTTGATGCGGTAGTCGATGCGGGCGAGCCAGGTGTCTTCATGGACGGTGGTGGGCGCAGGAGCGGTGAACTGATCGGAATCCGGCAGGCTGTTGCCGGTCTGGTCGACGAAAGCCCCATCGGGAAAAACGAATTTGGGAGTGCAGGTTCCGATGGAGCCGGTCGAACTGCGCCAGGGGAATGCCTGGAGCACCGAGCACATCTGAGGAGACGTGGCCAACGTTGTTTGCTCAATGGACGGCGAAGGCACCAGCACCCTGGTGGTAGCGCCCCCGAATTGCCGCAAACCCTCATAATTCAGGAAAAAGAAGACCTTGTTCTTAACGATAGGACCACCAAGACTCATTCCATACTGTCCGTAACGGAAAGCAGGAATGGCGGGATTTCCATTAATGTCGAAGTCGTTGAAGTTGCGTGCATCGAACACGGAATTCCTCAGGTAGGCAAACAGGGAACCATGCAGCTGATTAGTTCCGGACTTCGTGACCACGTCTATTTGGCCACCCGCTTGGGTGCCGTATTCGGCATCGTACAAAGCGCTGCTGACTCGATATTCTTCGATTGCGTCCTGGGAAATCTGCAGACGGGTTTGCGATTTTTGGGCCTGTTCCTGAATGCCGCCGGCGTCGACGCCGTCGATCTGAAAATTGTTGTCGTCGCGGGCCCGGCCCGCGAACCGAATGGTTCTCTGGTCGCCGCCGCCGTCATCCTGGGCGAAAGGCGCGAGCAGGGTGAAACTGGCCCAGTCGCGCCCGTTGTTAGGGAGATTCGCGATTTGACTGGCGTCAATGACCGTCGATGCTTCGGCGGAACTGCGATTGGATGGGCTGGATGACGCCTGGACTTCGACTTTCTCCGTGCTTCCGCCCACTTCAAGAGTGACGTCCAGGGTGCGAGTCTGGCCGACTCGCAAGATCACTTCTTCAACTACCTTGGTCTTGAACCCTCGACTCGTCGCGGTCACCGTGTGGCTGCCGAGGGCTACACCCGGAAAGCGGTAGTAGCCCCTCGAGTTGGTGTGCTGTTCTTGCGAGATCTGCGTGTCCACAGCCAGGATTTTCACGCTGGCGCCAACGATTGCGGCGCCCGAGGGATCGAGCACGGTGCCTTCGAGCACGGCGCGATCAATTTGCGCGACTGCGGGTAGCACGGCAATCGATGACACGACGGAAATCAGAAAAAGCCATCGAATTGGGTCCAAAAGGCGTATCGGCTGAAATGAACACACTGTCCGCATAAGGCCCCCTTATCGACTTGCGCAATGTTGTGAGACCGATCAAACCAAGGGCGAGAACCGGTCTCCAAGAGTCATGCGAACATGCCGCGGCGCTTCGAGACTTGGTTTGTCGGCTGCTTTTGGAAGTGTAGGAAGGGCATGTAAACTGGGCGTGAAATGACAGTTAAAATTTCTTCAGATTCGACCGTTCTTCGCCAAAACCTTTTCATACAATATTCAGCTCTTGGCGATAATCTCTAAGGTCTTGGCTGGTCAAGTTGTTCGCCTTGCGCAGAGACTTCAATGAATTTGCTGATCGTTGAAGATGAAAAGCGAATGGCCGAGCTCCTCCGCAAGGGACTTGAGGAGGAGGGCCACGCGGTTGTTTGCGCTGCTGATGGAATCGAAGGCCTGGAGATGTCCAGGGCCTACGACTTCGACATGATTATTCTTGACGTCATGATGCCGAAGCTCGACGGATATGAATTGGCCAAGAAACTCCGTGCGGACAAAATTACGACCCCGATTCTCATGTTGACGGCGAAAGATTCGGTGCAGGACATCGTCCACGGCCTCGATCTGGGAGCCGATGACTATCTGACCAAGCCTTTCTCGTTCAACGAACTTCTTGCCCGCTTGCGGGCGGTAAAGCGGCGGGCCCTGGTGCCCCAGCCGACGATCTTTCAGGTGGACGATCTTGCGCTCGATCCGGCGACCAGGGAAGTGTCGCGTGGTGGCGTGAGGTTAGCGCTCACCCGCACCGAGTACAGCTTGTTGGAACGACTCATGGGACGAGCAGGCCATGTGGTGTCGCGCCGCCGTCTAATCGAGTCCGTATGGGGTTTCGAACGTGAGATTGAGGACAACACTTTGGACGTGTTTGTCCGCCTGCTGCGGAGCAAAGTGGATGGCAACGGGCAGCCCAAGCTCATTCACACGGTGCGCGGCGTGGGGTACGTCATCCGGGTGGAGCCGCGATGAAAAAGGGTCTTTCCATCGGCCTGCGCCTGACATTGTCCTACCTAATAATCTTTGCCGTGGCGCAACTCATTTTTGGTGTTGGAATGTGGTTCATTCTCCGTCACAACCTGTACGACATCGCTGACGATACCCTGGAAGGCCAAATCGATGATGTGAAGCGCTTCTTGGAAGCGCAACGTCGGGATGCTTCTGTGGCGAAGCTTCGGGAAGAAGTCACCGAGACCTATGTTCTGGAGCACTCCGGAGACTACCTGCAAATTCAGGACGAACAAGGCGATTGGATCTACCGCTCCTCTTTCCTGGAACAGCACAATCTACCCGCGCTGACTGCCAGTCAATGGCAAAAAGCGTCGTACGAAAACCGGAGGGTTGGCGGCCGGTCATTTCGCTTTCTAAGCGACCGCGTCGAAGTATATGGCCGCCGCTTCATTGTCCAAACCGCAGTACCCGAAGGCGACATCTTAAGAACCCTAAGGTTGTTCAAACAATATCTTTTGATATTTGCAGGTCTGATGCTGCTGGCAGCATCAGCAGTCGGTTACTGGTTGAGCCGGAGGGCCCTTGCTCCGGTGGATGCGCTTACCCGAACCGCACGCAGTATCTCCGGAGCGAACCTCAGCAGCCGGTTAGAGCGGCTGAACACTGGAGATGAAGTGCAGCGACTGTCAGACACATTGAATGAGATGCTTGCGCGGATCGAGACCGCGTTCCTCGGGGTTTCACAGTTCACGGCGGATGCTTCCCACGAATTGCGCACTCCTATCTCGCTGATTCGTACTGAGGCAGAGATCGCATTACGAAAATCGCGAGACCCAGCTGAATACCAGGAAGCCCTCAGCCACATTCTCCACGAGGCGGAAAGAACATCCGCACTGGTTGAAAAGCTCTTGTCGCTGGCACGCGCAGACGCGGGTCGGGAGTCGCTGGATATGCGCCGGCTGGATCTCGGGGATACGGTGCGAGAGGTTGCAAACGACTGGCACCATGTGATGGCGACTCATCAACTGCGATTCACCGAAAGCCTTGCCGCCCGCGAAGTCTGCATTGCCGGGGACAAGACGGCTGTGTCTCGCCTGCTGAATATTCTGCTAGACAACGCGGTCAGGTACACTCCCTCAACGGGAAGCGTCGAGCTTGCCCTGGAAACGAAAGACGAAACGGCGGTGATTGCCGTTCGCGACAGCGGAATAGGCATCAGCAACGAAGATCGACTTCGTATTTTCGAACGCTTTTATCGCGCCGACAAGGCGAGGAGCCGCGAACTTGGAGGCGCAGGCCTTGGATTGGCCATTGCCCAATGGATCGTGGAACAGCATCGAGGTTCGATCACCGTTGTCAGCTCTCCCGGCAAGGGTTCGGAATTCATCGTGCAACTACCGATGTCGCCGGCGAATCGCTAAGACCATTTTGCTGTCGCTCCCTCTCTCGACAGCCCCCTCTAAACTCATTCAGGATGTACAGGGAACGTCTCGAGTGAGCGCTTCGTGCCAAGATCTGACATGAACGGAGTATCGCGGGAAGTCGGAGTAGAAAAGATCAGTGAGGGCGCGGTTGACTCGAACTCGATAGAAATCGGTACAAACGGGCCGAAAAGGCGGCATTTCGGCGCTACCGCGTTGCGTATTGAGCGGTTGCCTGGGGCGTGCGCGGCTTCGATCCAAACCACGAATAGAACGCGATGTATACGTAGGCAAGAAGGGGAATCGAATAGGCCGTTGCGATGCTACCGGATTTCTCGGAGATCAGACCCATCAGCGGGGTCAGTACCGCCCCACCGACTATCGCCATCACCAGCAGTGACCCCCCGATCTTTGTGTTAGGGCCCAGGCCTTTGAGTCCCAAAGCAAAAATAGTAGGAAACATCAATGACATGAAAAAGCTGGTGAAGAAGAGGCACCACAATCCAACCCATCCCGGAAACAGCACACCCGTCGCCACCAGAACTACGCTGGCGACGCTGTACCATCCCATGAGCCGGTTGGGCGCGACGAAGCGCATTAGGTAGGCCGACACAAATCTGCCTACTCCGAAGGCGGCCAGAGTTCCGGTCAGAAAATATCCCGCTACCTTCTCAGGTTGATGGGTGTACTCCTGGATATACTGAATAAAATAACTCCAGGTCCCGACTTGGGCGCCAACATAGAAAAACTGCGCTAAAACAGCGAGCAGGAAGTGCGGAACCTGGAAAAGCTCCCCCACGTGCCCGTGGTCACCCGCACTATCTTCGTGTTCACCCTGGATGGTGGGAAATCTGGTCCGCAAGATGAGGACTGCCCAGACCAGGGCAATCACGCCGATGACCAGATAGGGCTTGACCACCCGGAGCGTTTCTGCCCGCAGATACGCCTGGTAGACTCCCTGAACCTTGCGGGCAGCCACTTCCTGTGGCGTCAACTCGACGCCCGAAAAAATAAAGATCGTCCCAATGAGGACCCCGGTGATCGAGCCTAGCGGATTGAATGCCTGCGAGAAATTGAGCCGTCGTTCCGAACTCTGCGGATCTCCCAGTTGCGCGATGAAGGGATTGGAAGCCGTCTCCAGAAAGGCAAGGCCACTTGCGATCACGAAGAGAGCCAGCAGAAAAAACTCATAGCGTCCCATAACAGCGGCGGGCCAGAACAGAAATGTGCCGGTCGCGTAGAGAAGCAATCCGGTCACGAATCCTATTTTGTAGCCGGCCCTTCTCATCAGAAATGCGGCCGGCATGGCCAACAGAAAATATCCCATGTAAAAAGCAGATTGCACCAGGCCGGCCTGAAAACGCGAAATGGCAAACGACTTCATGAACTGGCGGATCAGTACGTCATTGAGATTGTTTGGGATCCCCCACAAGAAAAACAGTGCGGTCACCAGAACGAAGGGAAGAAGGTGGCCCGCGGGAAAAAGGGAACCGTCTGCGTTTCCGGATGTGTCCGTGTTTCCCGTCGTAGAAACATGCATTTTGCGCTTTTCCTTAGACTTCGAAACTGGGTTCCGCCGATTGTCCGCAGGCCAGCCAACTCCATCCAGGCAAGCCAAGATCTTTGTGAAGCGAGAGGGATTCTCGCCCCACCGCCACCTCACCCGTTTTTTTTTGACAAGGGCCTTCATTGTTTCAGAGCGCCGGGAGCGCCTAACCGTGATTCTCCGATCTCAGTGGTCAGTCTCCGGCATTGCGGAAATGCCATACATCACACTACCGTGAGCCGGTAAGGTTACACTCACAGAATCCGAAGTGCCCAGATCTTTGCGTTCCCACAGGTCCCTCAAACTGTATTTCGCCGCCGGAAGGCCCAGTTCGTTCCACGAATAGTGGACTGTTTCACTGGACTCACTCAGATTGAAGGCGGCCAGGTAGTGGGTATTCGCTGTACTCGACTTTGCTACCCACACCACCGTCTTGTCGGTCGTGACCACTGGACGGTTGCCGCTTGAGCGCTGATCCACCGCGATGACCTCGGAATTAGTAAGCAGCGAAGTCGTCCACGCGTCCGCCTTCGCCAAGTCGCCGCCGACCATCAGGGGCGAGGGAAAGATGCACCATAAGGTAACAAATGTTCTCTGCTCATCGTGTGTAAGTCGCGTGTAGCGCGGCTGGCCCCATCCTGGGGCCGGCCCCAAATATCCCAGCGGGAGCATGTCGGCGTCCGGCCAACGTCCGGGTGGCGCTTTTCCTGCCCATTTCGCGACATTGGCAAACTGATCGCCCAATCCCTGCGGATAGTCGACCGTACTGTGCCAAAGGTCCCAGATATCGTTCGAAATTCGCCACATCTGCGCGTATTTTCGCATCTCGTCCGTTTTCTCCAGCGGCGCAGGCCCCGGAGACAAACTCAGAACAATTGGCCGGCCAGCTTTCACGAGCGCTGTACTCAACATTCGGATTTCATCGCCTTTGTAGGGGCGGCTGCTGACGCAGTCCACTTTGATCAGGTCCACCTCCCAACTGGCGTACAGCTTTGCAATCGAGTCGTAGTAGGCCTGCGCTCCCGGCTTTGAGCCATCAAGGCCATAGTTGTCGAAGTTCCAGGGACAGGTGTCCGAAGAGTCTGCGGCATCCGTCGCGTGGAAAGAAGATCCCTCGATCGGCAGATTTTTCTCCACCGCCTGTTTCGGAATGCCGCGCAAAATGTGGATGCCGAATTTCAGGCCGAGCGAGTGCACGTAGTCGGCCAGCGGTTTGAAACCGGCGTCATTCGCCGCGGAAGGAAATCGGTTTGCCGCCGGCGTATAGCGGCCGTATTTGTCCATACTGTAAAGCGACGTCTTGGAATTTCCTTCGGGCAGCGGGTTGGTGACAAACCATTCCATGTCGACCACGACATACTGCCAACCAAATGGTTTCAGGTGCTCGGCCAGCCACTGGGCATTGGCTTTGACGTCGGCTTCCTTGACCGTGGTGCCGTAGCCGTCCCAGCTGTTCCAGCCCATGGGCGGGGTTGCCACCAACAGGGATGAGTCGCCGCTGTCCAAAGGCCCGCCGGCAACACCCAGAGTCGCCATCCCCAAACACAATACGAGCGCCAGGCCCAACAAAAACATCCGTTCCTTCATGCTCGTTTCTCCGTCATTAGAATTTCTCTGTAGTGTCGCGGACGGGTCATCTGAGGTTTTCGATAAAGTTTTGCTCTCAGCCAACCCAGGGGCTTGGGGAACGGATTGCCTAGCTTAGATTAATCGACCAGATTGTGCTGTGATAGTCTTGCCGGCGACGTCCATCGCGTGACTCATTCCTAACGTGTGCCCATAACCAAAAATCGGGTAAGGGTGGCGACCCGCCAAGCCCTATACAGCAAACACCTGATTCACTGCTGACATTGATCATGATATTTTCCGCGGCCTCTAATGTAAGACATCTCACTCTACACCGTCAGCAATCTCCCGACACGCGGCAACATCGATGTTGGGGTCAGTCTGGTCTAATCTGGACCTGTTACCGGATGTGGGCCCCTGTCTAGCCGGGTAGGCTTGTATCTACAGAGCGAACGCAGCCAATAAAAGAGAAGTAGAAATGGCAAATGCACAGAAAACAGCAATCATCACGGGAGCGTCGGGGGGTATTGGCGCTGGCTTGGTCGAGGCCTTCCTCAAAAAGGGTTATAACGTCGTCGCAACGTCTCTCAATGTCACTCAAGCGTTGACTGCCTCACCCAACCTGGTTCTGGTTGATGGCGACATTGGTAAGCAGGAGACAGCTGCCAAAGCTGTCGAGGCAGCGATCAAGCACTTCGGAACCATCGATGCGCTAGTGAATAACGCTGGAATCTTACGCACCAAGCCTTTTACAGACTTTACTACCGAGGACTTCAATGCCCTGGTCTCGACTAACCTCCTGGGATTCTTTTACATTACCCAGCTCACCGTGAAACAAATGCTGAAAAAGAAATCGGGGAACGTCGTGAGTATCACCGCAGCTCTTGCGGATCAGCCCATCGCCGGTGTAAATGCTTCGGTTTCGATGATGACGAAGGGAGGCCTGAATACGGTGACCCGGAGCCTCGCAATCGAGTACGCAAAAGAAGGTGTCCGCTTCAACGCCGTAGCCCCTGGTGTTGTGGACACGCCATTGCATAAGGATGGTCCCAAGGACTCTCTTAGGACAAGGCAGCCAACGGGGAAACTCGCAGAGGTAAAAGACATTGTCGAGGCTGTTCTCTACTTGGCGGAGGCAGGCCAAGTAACGGGAGAGGTGCTGCACGTGGATGGTGGCGCTCATGCCGGCTGTTGGTAAGCGGAGATAGCAATTTCACGAACAGCGAGATCAACGATCTGAAACGAGCGGGATAGAGAGACCGCAGAGAAAGTCCCGATTACTAACATCTCTCCGCTGAAGACCGCTGTCCTAGCCCATGGAAAGGGACGTCCCGTGGAACACCCGACTTTTTATCGCACGATACAAATAGATGGGCTCTCCATCTTTTACAGAGAGGCCGGCCCGAAGGACGCGCCGACGCTTCTCCTGCTGCACGGACTGCCTTCTTCGTCGCGAATGTTCGAGCCGCTCTTCGCCCGGCTCTCCGATCGCTATCACCTGGTTTCGCCCGATTACCCGGGCTTCGGACACAGCGCCTGGCCGGACCCAAAACAATTCACCTACACCTTCGATCATTACGCCGCGATCATGAATCACTTTACGGAAGCGCTCGGGCTCTCGCGCTACACGCTTTACATGCAGGACTATGGCGGTCCCGTGGGTTTTCGGATGGCTTTAGCCCATCCCGCCCGGATCGAGGCTCTCATCGTCCAGGACGCTGTCGGGCACAACGAAGGCCTGGGGGCCAACTGGAATCCGCGACGGGCGTTTTGGGCCGATCGCGTTGCCAACGAAACCACCCTTCGCACAAATCTCCTGTCTCTGCCCACGACGCGGACCCGGCATATCGGAAACGATCCCAACCTGGAACGCTATGACCCCGATCTCTGGATCGATGAATTTGCCTTTCTCAACCAGCCTGGCCAGGCAGACATTCAAAGCGATCTCTTCTACGACTATCGCACCAATGTTGACGCCTACCCCAAGTGGCAGACCTGGATGCGCGAGAAGCAACCCCGACTTCTTGTCCTCTGGGGCAAATACGACCTGTCGTTCGATCTCGGCGAACCGGAACGCTACCGCAAGGACGTTCCAAACGCTGAAGTTCACATTCTCGACGCGGGTCATTTCGCATTGGATACGGCTGCCAATGAGATCGCCGCATTGGTCCGAAGCTTTATCGGTTCTTCAAGTCGAGGGTGACTGACTTAGCGGGCTGGCTGAGGCCGCTAGGAATAGCGGATGGCTGCCGAGCATTGGGATGAAAGATATAGATGTTTGGCGCCTGGTCGCGTGGTAAAGTGTTTGACTTTGTGGGACCAGGACTAGCCTCAAAACGACGCTAACTTCACACGATTTCAAGCCTGCCGTCCAGGATTTCGAGCACATCTACCTGGATTGATTGCGGCGGGCGTGCGAACGAGCGCGTCACTGTTAAGTATTTTACAATCAGTTGGTAAGCGGTGATTCTCTGAAGTTGTGCAACAACCATCTTGCGCCGGGGTGAATGTGACGCAACCTGTCAAAGAGCTAATGTCCACCTCAACAGCGCCTTCGTCGCCTAAACGGTTTAATCGATCTCTCCTTTTTGCAGTTCTCAGTTTGTCGTTTGTCGTAACGAGCGCTCGGGTCTTCGCGTCCGATCCCGACAAATCCACACAAGAGAACGGCCTGGCCCCGATCCTCACTTACATTTCATCAGGTTGGGACACCCTGACACGTTCGATGATGGACTGCCAGACAGTAATCGATCCCAAGCTGACCGAGGCTTCGGTCCTGTATCTACCGGCTGACTTTACCGCTCCTACCGCTGTGCGGGATTTGCAGAAGCGCTGCAAGGTTCAAGTGCGGCCGCTGCCCGCAGTCATCACCGCACCGGGACAAATCGATCCTGGGAAAATCGCTCCCGGCCTGCTTTACCTCGAGAACAAGTATGTGGTTCCGGGCGGTCGATTCAATGAAATGTATGGCTGGGACAGCTACTTCATTATTCTTGGACTGCTGCGTGACGGGCGCGTCGACCTCGCCCGGGGCATGGTGGAAAATTTCTTTTTCGAAATCGAACATTACGGCACCATCCTGAACGCGAATCGCGCCTACTACCTCACTCGCTCTCAACCTCCGTTTCTCACCTCGATGATCATGGCGGTGTATGAAGCCGACAAAGCTGCCGGACATGAAAACCGCGCCTGGCTGGAAAAGGCATACGGCTTCGCCAGTAAGGACTATGAAACCTGGAACCGGGAGCCCCACATTGCCGGATCTACGGGCCTGGCGCGCTATTACGATTTTGGAAGCGGTCCAGCTCCGGAGAGCCTGAAGGACGAGGCTGGAATCCATCGCAAGGTAGCCAATTATTTTCTACTGCACCCTGAAGTCGGGCGCGGCTACCTGGTGGAGAGCTTGCCTGGCTCGGCTCCGCCTGTGGGATTTCAGTTCACGGTGCAACTGTGCGATGCGGCCACAACCATGGCCAGGCCGGAGTGTGAGAAGACCAACGAAATTTATCTCAGCCCGGACTACTACAAGGGCGACCGGTCCATGCGGGAATCGGGCTTCGATATTTCCTTTCGTTTCGGACCCTACGGGGCTGCCACCCATCACTTTGCGCCGATTTGCCTGAATAGCCTGCTTTACAAAACCGAGAAGGACTTGCAGGAGATGAGTCAGATTCTCGGTCACGCGGAGAATGCGCAGAAGTTCCAAGAGCGCGCCGAGCAGAGAAAGGACCGGATACAGAAATACCTCTGGGACCCGGCTCGCAGGCTGTTTTTCGACTACAACTTTTATACCGGCGTGCGTTCGTCCTACGAGTACGTCACGACTTTCTATCCGCTATGGGCCGGGGTCGCAACTCCCGAGGAAGCCCGCGAACTGGTGCATAACCTGGGCCTTTTCGAACAGCCAGGGGGGCTGGCGATGAGCACCACGGATGCAGAGGTGCAATGGGATTATCCCTACGGCTGGGCGCCGACCCAGATTATCGCCATTGAGGGTCTGAGGCGGTACGGGTTCAACGATGACGCCAATCGGATTTCGTACAATTTCCTGAGCACGATCGCGGAGAATTTCCGCCACGACGGAACTATCCGAGAGAAATACAACGTGGTGACCCGTTCCTCGGAGTCGGGCGTCCACGCTGGATATCAGCAGAACGTGATCGGCTTCGGCTGGACCAACGGGGCGTTCCTGGTATTTCTGCACGAACTCCCGAAGGATTGGGTGGACCGCCTGGCGAAAGAGCAGACGGGCACCTCATCCGCCGCTACGAAGTAAGCGTCTCGTGCCGAACGAGTTAGGGTTTGGCCCCGCTGCCTTCCTGTAACTGTTGGGCGATTTGCAGTTCCCGCTCTGCGTCTTCGTTCCTACCCATGTCACGATAAGCCTGACCGAGCAGGTGGTGGGCCACGGAATTGTTGGGATCCATTCCCAAAGCATGCTGCAGAGCTCTTACCGCAAGCTCGGCTTCTCCCTTCTTTTCCAGCACCTTTCCCATAAGAATGTAAGGCCCGGTTGAAGTTGCATCCAGCCAGATGGAACGCTGCAGGAGCCTTTCGGCCTCATCGAATTTCTGGATCCGGGAGTAGGCGTCAGCCAGTTTGTAATAAGTCGGCGCGTGGCCTGGGTTGATTGCCAGTTCCTGCCGGAAGTCGGCAATCGCTTCAGGGATACGGGATTTGTAAAGGTGCAGTTCTCCCAAAAAGAAATGGGTCAGAGGCAGTTTGGGATCGAGTGCAATCGCCTTCTGCGCGTATTCCTCTGCAATCGGATCGAATTCCTGTCGCAACAGCATGCGCGCGGTGAAGAGGTAGCTGGCGGCCGAGTCCGCCGGGACTTCAAACATGCGGGCGAAAGCTTTACGCGCTTGGGGATAGTCTTTGGTCTGGATGTAACACAAACCTAGAATGTAGGAAGCATCTACGTTGGCCCGTGGATACCAGGCCTGTGCCTTCTCCAGTTGTGGAATCGCCTCCGCCGGACGCCCGGAAAGATAATAGGAAAGGCCCAGCAGCTGGATGGCCTCCTTGTTCTCGGGATCTTCGGCCAGCGTGCTCTTGAGCGGGTCAATCGCCTTAATGTAGTCGCCCTTTTGGTAGTAAGCGGTGCCCAATTCGAAAGACAGGCCTTTCATGGCCGGTTTTTTGGCGGCTAAATCCGAAAGCTGCGATACCGCCTCGTCGTATCGTCCCTGCTGCAACAGCCTCCGTGCCTCGGCGAAATCGGTATCTGTGCGTGCGGACTGCGATGGCGCGCCCGGAGCCTGGGGTGGAACGGCCGGGGTCTGGGCGCAGACCATAAGGCGACTGGCACACAGGAAAACAGCCATCCAGCCAGGCGACCTCATCGAAATCCTTCGGACAGGGAGATTCATCGTCAGAATTAAGCCTCGGATCGAACTGGTTGAAATTAGAACACAAAGACGAAAGAGCAACCTATCTACGGCTGGGGGTTGAAAGCCAGAAAAAAAGGAGGGAGTCTAAGACTCCCTCCTTAAAGCCGTCCCACTTCTACTCTAGAAGTCGAAGCGGATGGCGAACTGCAGTTGCCTCATGGTTGTGCCGCTCTCCAGAGCCGTAATCTTGCCGTTGTTGCCGCCCTGGCAGTCGATACAGCCATTAGCTCCGTTGTTCTGGCTGAAAGCGTAGACAGGGTGATTGAAGACGTTGAAGGCATCCACGCGGAACTGTGCGCTGAGCCTCTCCGTCACCCGGAATTTCTTCACCGCCGACAAATCGGAGTAGAAACCCGACGGGCCATGGAATCCATTTCGTTGCATGTTTCCGATCGTCCCGCAAGCGTTCGTGACGAACGGTCCGGAGGCCGGCCTGGCCAGCGAGCACGCGTCGGTTCCAATCGCCAGGGTGTCCGCATTGGGGTAAGCCATTGGCGCCAGAGGAGTGAAGTAAGTGATCGTGTGTTTGACCGGATCCAGCGAACCCGTGCCGACGTGGAAGGAGCCCGACGTAATGTCTGGACGGCAGATGCCGGCATCCTGTTCGGATCCGCACTCGCCGAAGCTCGGGGTCCAGGGCAAGCCACTGCTCCAGTTGGTGGTGTTGCTCAGTTGCCATCCACCCACCAGGTAGTCCATGGCCCGTCCTGAGCCACCCATGTACTTCTTGCCTTTTCCGAAGGGCAACTCGTACACCGCGTTGAACACGAACACGTGGTTGCGATTGAAATCAACCGGCCCATACGCGACGGGATGGCTGATCGCATAGTAGTTGCTGTCATAGCCGTTGGCGTGGGAGAAGGTGTAGTGAGTAATGAACTGGAGGCCATTGTTGAAACGCTTGTCCACTTTGGCTTCGAAGGCGTTGTAGCTGCTGGAAGCGTCGTTTCCGTAGAAGTTGCCCAAGTCGAATGGGATTTGGGGGAACAGGGGGCGACGCTGATTCTGCGGAACCAGCCCTGTGAATCCAGCATATTTGTTATGTCCGGGATTCGCGGGATCGGCCACCACCAGGTTGGTTCCGGCCCCGACTGCGACTGGGTTCACGTCGTAGTTGGGTCCGTCACCGGCGAAGCCGTGCGTTCCCTTACTTCCGACGTAGGCGACTTCCACACTAACCGTGTTGGTGAGTTGGTGCTGCACCGTCGCGTTCCACGAATCCACCAGCGGCAGAACTTGCTTGGTGGGACGGATGTGGGTTCCGCCAACCTGACCGCCCAGTGCGCTGAAGGGGATGATGCCGTCAGAAGGTACGGTGGGGAAGATGGCCGCGATCGGGCCGTGCAGTCGCTGCAAGAATGATCCGTGGGGATTGCTATTTCTTCCCGCGTGGCAGTGACTAATCTTGTTCGGTCGCTGCTTCGCGCTCCTGGTGTTTTCTGATGGCCAGGGAAAGGTAGCGATCGCCCTCACGGAACATGAACTTATTTTCCACAAAGCCGTCCAGAAGACGTTGTACTTTTTCTTCTGACGGCGCCGTCGTATGTTCTTCCGCCAGCATGTCACATATGGATCGTAGCGAACGGCTTTCTTCGCAGAGCAAATAGACCCGCGACTGGAATTCATTAAGGACATTGCGCCGTATTTTCAGCTCGGTTACCCCTGGTTGCAGCGGCCGGTTGTCATACAGAGTCAGAAAGCCTGGCCCTTTGTCATAGCAGAAGAAGATGGTTCGCGGGTCCCGCCAGTGATCACTCCATTCGCCATAAACCTTGCGCGTCGGCTCAATGTAAACGTTTGGGGCCTGCTTCTGGTTTTCCCAAGTACCTTCGAAGAAATACGCAATTTTTTCGAGATCGACTTTGTCTTCAGGATACAGAAGCTTGTAGTGTGGCATGGGCCGGATTTGGAGTTTAAATCTCTCGCGGTCAAAATGGTAAGGACTGAAGCGTTCGAAGATCACGGGAAACAGGCCTGAGGGCGGTTTCAGGTGGAACAGCAGCCGCAAAATCCGCGGATAATCGTCATAGTGTTCCGGGTTTTCTCCCGGAAAGCCATACAAAATGTTCCACATGGGATCCACGCCGAACTCACGGCACCATTTCAGGAACTGAATGTTCTGGATGGCGGTCACGCCCTTCCTCATCAACCGCAGCAATTCTGTGCTGAAACTCTCAATGCCCGGTTGAATTCGCCTGATGCCCGCTTCCGCCAGCAACTTCACCTGCTGCCGGTTAAGGTTGGCCTTCACTTCGTAGAACACGGAAAGATCGATGTTGGCTAAAGCCAGCGACGGAAGCAGGTCGCGGAAGTAGCTCATGTCGAGAATGTTATCGACGGCGTTGAAGGAAAGGCACCGATGCCGCTGGGCCAGCGTCATAATTTCGTCATAAACACGGTCCGATGTCTTTTTACGGTAATTCATGGTCTGGCCATTTAGACCACAAAACGTGCAGTGATGCT